>Ga0310823_100170_pt1 | contig 83218 bp, 83 predicted proteins | sample P4_ome_3_FD_201316 | JGI IMG/M metagenome (GOLD analysis project Ga0310823, IMG submission 201316) | Sorghum-adapted microbial communities from Joint BioEnergy Institute, Emeryville, California, United States - P4_Day56_Rep3 | ecosystem: Engineered > Bioreactor > SSF (Solid state fermentation) >...
GCGACCCATGACGAGGACAACGAGACAGAGAACATCTTCACCAAGGAGGTCGAGCAGCTCCCCGCAGCAGCCTGAGCCGCTGCCCCTGTCGACGATCACGAGCTACACCACAACTCGCTACTTGACTCGGACTTTGCAGAGTGACTCGAGGCAACGGAGGTGCCCTCGTTGCCGGTACAGACGCAGGTCCGGGGTCGGGGCCGCGCAGGCGCCATCGCCGAGGCCAGTGGGAGCAGGGAGGCCCGAAGCCTTCTGGCAGCTAGCGTCCATCGCCGCACAGCCTGCTTGAGCGCGTTGACCTTCGTGACTGATCGAGCTGGTTCGACTGACGTAGGGTCCGGTCGACGCATGCCGCCGAGACGGACCAGAGACTCATCGGTTCAGCCGGGGCGGCGAAACGCACCCATCACGCAGGCGTCTCCCGGCGCGCGACGACTCGTCCACCACGTCGACGTCACAGGTTTCAGAAGCCGACGCAACGCCTCGAGGTCGCTCTCTCGGTCCCGCCGCCGCCGACTGCGTTGATCGCAGGCGAGGGAGGTGACTGGAACCACGATGAGCTTGGGGCCGCGCTGACGCACGCGATGATCAGCAAAGCTGATCATCGGTGCAGCGACTCGACTGGCTTTTCCCGTGCTCTCGGGGCGAAATGCCCCGATGGACATCCGACCGGAACATCACGGCTCCGTCACCGTCCGCGGGCTCCTGCGCCGGAGCGCCGCTGCAGCGCTCGCGGCCGCGCTCGCGCTCGGCGCGGCGGCCCCGGAGAGCCGCGCGGATCAGCCGGAGCACAAGTGCGAGGGGCCGCCGCTCGCGTCCGGGTTCTTCTGCGTGGTCACCGACAACGGGCAGGCGCGCAGTCGCACGATCACGCTGTTCGCGGGGCCCGGCGACCAGCTCGGCCGGGTCACGCTCGTGAACCTGCCGGACGGCGGCGGCTACGACCTGCACGTCTGCGACGAGAAGCGCGACGGCCGGTACATCCACGGGCTGGTCACCGACAGGACCGGCAACCTCACGCGCGAGTATCACGACCCGGACGGCTCGTCGGGCCCGTGCACGGTCCACCGCCTGCTCTACCAGGTGATGGTGTTCCGCGCGATCGGGGAGGGCAGCGGGAAGTCGTCCGTCTGGTCGCCGTGGAGCAGGCTGCTCGAGGTGCGCGGCCTCCGGCCGCCCACGCCCACGCGGCACGGCGAGATCCACGCGTACCTGAGCGTCGACGCGAAGGTCCGGGTGCGGATCGAGCGCCAGACCCTGTTCGGGACGTACCGCAGGGTTCGCCGGATCGACGGGCCGACCGACTGGGGCAACGTCCGGATCTCCATCCCCCGGCTGCGTCCCGGCCGCTATCGCGCGGTCATCAAGGCCGACGGCCTCCCGCTCGGCAGCGAGGCGACGGCGCGCCGGAAGTTCCGGGTCTCGGCGAACAACGACGTGCGGCAGCGCACGCGCCGGTGACCTGACGCGGTGAGCCCGCGGGTCCCGCACGGGCGGGGCCCGCGCGGCCGCCGCCGCCCTCCCGCGTCAGGCGACCGTGCCGACGAGCCCGCCGATCGCCGACGTCACGCCCATCGCGACGAGCCCCCAGAACGCGACCCGCAGCGCCGCGCGGACGACCGGCGCGCCGCCGAGCCGCGCCCCGGTCGCGCCGAGGGTCGCGAGCGCGAGCACGGTCACCACGACCGTGACCGCCTCGCGCGCGTCGCCCGGCACCAGGCCGACCGCGAGGATCGGCAGCGTCGCCCCCGCCGCGAACGACAGCGCCGACGCCCACGCGGCCTGGAGCGGCCGTGCGGCGCGGTGCTCGCTGAGGCCGAGCTCGTCGCGCGCGTGGGCGCCGAGCGCGTCATGGCGCATGAGCTCGCTCGCGACCTGCCCCGCCAGCTCGGGCGACAGGCCGCGCCGCTCGTAGATCCGGGCGAGCTCGCGGTGCTCGCCCTTCGGGTCGGCCTCCAGCTCGCGCGCCTCGATCCGCAGGTCCGCGAGCTCGGTGTCGCGCTGCGAGCTGACCGACACGTACTCGCCCGCCGCCATCGACAGCGCGCCGGCGACGGCTCCGGCGATGCCGGCGGTGACGATCGCCGTCGCCGACGCTCCCGAGGCGGCGACGCCGAGCACGAGGCTCGCCGTCGACAGGATCCCGTCGTTGGCGCCCATGACCGCGGCGCGCAGCCACCCGGCGCGCCCGCTGTAGTGGACCTCCTCGCTCGTGACGGGCCTGCGCGGCGGCATCGCCGGATCATCCCGCGCGGGCCCGACGCCCGCCTTCCGGGAGCGGACGGCAGGCGCGAGGACGGGCGGCCCGCCCCGCCGGAGGAGCGCCCTCCGGCGGGCGGGCCCGCGGGGGGCGTCAGCCCGCCGCCTCGCCCACCGGCCGCGACGCGGGGCCGCGGGCCGGCGCCCCGCGCCGCTCGAACAGCAGCGCGGTGACGAGCGCGCCGGCGGCGAGGATGGCCGCCGACCACCAGAACACGACGGTCGAGCCGTGGACCGCCGCCTCGGCCCGGGCGAGCGCCGGCGGGGTCCCCGCGGCGGGGACGACGCCGCCGGCGGCGCCGGCGAACACCGACGTGAGCAGCGCGACGCCGAGCGCGCCGCCGATCTGCTGGCTCGTGTTCACGAGGGCCGACGCGACCCCGGCGTCGCCGTGGTCCACGCCGCCGGTGGCAACGGCCAGGGACGGCGCCATGATCATCCCGAAGCCCAGCCCGGCGAGCATGATCCCGGGGAGCACCGCGCCCGCGAACGTGGAGCCGACCTCGAGGCCGGTGAGCGACACGAACCCGGTCGCGGCGATGCCGAGCCCGGTCGGCACGAGCGGCCCGGGGCCGAAGCGCGGCAGCAGCCGCGTCGACGAGACCGCCGCCGCGACCATGACCGTCGCGACCATCGGCAGGAACGCCAGCCCGGTCTCCATCGGCGAGAAGCCGAGGTTGCGCTGCAGGTGGTAGGTGAGGAACAGGAACGCCGCGAACGTCGCCATCCCCGTGAAGACGATCGCCAGGAAGGCGGCGCCGCGGTTGCGGTCGCGGATCACCTCGAGCGGCAGCAGCGGGCTCGGGACCCGCAGCTCGAGCACCACGAACGCCGCCAGCGCGGCGACGCCCACGGCGAGCGCCGCGATCGTCAGCGGCGCGCCCCACGCGTCGCGCTCGGCGTTCGAGAAGCCGTAGACGAGCGCGAACAGGCCGCTCGTCGCGACGATCACGCCCGGCAGGTCGATCTGCGGCCGGCGCGCCGGCCGCCCGCCCGGCAGCAGCCGCAGCGCGGCGGCCGCCGCCGGGACGGCGAACGCGAGGTTGACGTACATCGTCCAGCGCCACGACAGGACGTCGGTGAGGGCGCCGCCGAGCAGCAGCCCGATCGCCGCGCCCGAGCCGCCGATCGCGCCGAACACGCCGAACGCCTTGGCGCGCTCGCCGGGCTCGGTGAACGTCGTCGTGAGGATCGAGAGCGCGGCGGGGGCGAGCAGCGCCGCGAACACGCCCTGCAGGGCGCGCGCGGCGACGAGCACCTCGAAGCTCGGCGCCGCCCCGCCGACGGCGGACGCGCCCGCGAAGCCGAGCAGCCCCGCGACGAACGTCCACTTGCGCCCTGCGAGGTCGCTGATCCGCCCGCCGAGGAGCAGCAGCGAGCCGAACGCCAGGCCGTAGGCGGTGATGATCCACTGGCGCGAGCCGTCGTCGAAGCCCAGGTCGGCCTGGGCGGACGGGAGCGCGATGTTCACGACCGTCACGTCGAGGACGACCATGAGCTGGGCGAGCGCGATCAGCCCGAGGACCAGCCCGGGGCGCGCGGGACGGGCGGAACGGGTCATCGGGTCACCTCGCGATCGCTGTCGGGATGCTTCGGGCCGCGCCGCCGGGCGGCCGCCCACAGCGCGGCGTGGTCGGCGACCGGCCCGAGGTGGCGCAGCTTGTCGGGGTTGAAGACGGAGTTGACGGCGCAGACCTGCCCGTCCTGGATCTCGAGCGTGATGACGCTGACGATGCGCTCCTGCGGGTCGAGCACGACGAGGCCCGGCTCGCCGTTGACCTCGGTGCGCCGCAGCGTCGTGCCCATGCGCTCGAGCAGCCGCCGCGCCGCACGCATCGCGCGCGCGCAGCGCACGCGCCCGCGGACGCCGCCCGCGCCACCGGCGCCGCCGCCGGCCGCGGCCCCGCCGCCGTCGCCGCGGACCGCCGCGTCCTCGGCGAGCATCGCCTCGAGCTCCTCGAGGTTGCCCTCCTCGAGCGCGTCGAAGAACCGGTCGGCGAGCCGCTCGTGCTGCTCGCGCGACGTCTCGAACCGGGGCGCCTCCTCGCCGACCCGCCGGCGCGCCCGCGAGCCGAGCTGGCGGACCGCGTCGGTGCTGCGCCCGAGCACCTCGGCGATCCGGGCGTACGGGTAGTCGAAGACCTCGCGCAGCAGGAACACCGCCCGCTGCTCGGGCGACAGGCGCTCGAGCACGACGAGGAGCGCGGTCGACAGCGACTCGGCGATCTCCGCGTGCCGGCTCGGGTCGTCGCCGTCGGCGGTGAGAAGCGGCTCGGGGAGCCACTCGCCGACGTAGGTCTCGCGGCGCGCCCGGGCCGACCGCAGCTCGTCGATGCCGAGCCGCGTCACCACGGTCACGAGGAACCCCTCGGGCGAGCCGATCCGGGTCCCGGCCTCGAGCTCGCGGTGCAGCCGCAGGAAGGCCTCCTGGACGAGGTCCTCGGCCTCGCTGACGCTGCCGAGCATCCGGTAGGCGACCCCGAACGCCTTGCCGCGGAGCTCGTCGTAGGCCGCGCCCGGCGCGGTGTCGTGCATCACGTCTCCCTTCATCGTCCTGCCTACGAGGACGAGACGGGATCGGCCGATGTGACACCGGCCGGGCGGCGGCCGGCCGAGATCAGGCGGCCTCGTCGCCGGCGACGCGGTCGTAGTTGAGCCGCATGAGCGCGATGACGTCGCGGACGTCGTCGTCGCTCTCGATCGGGCGGGCGGCGAGCTTCGTCGAGTGGCGGTTGACCGGGTGCGGGCCGACGCGGCCCTCGGCGCGCAGCGCGGCGCCGACGTCGCGCGGGAACCCGAAGTGCGCGACGCGGTCGCCGTGCAGGTGGCCGATCTCCCTGCCGCCGACGACGAAGCCGAGCTCGCCGCGCTCCCCGGTCCGCGCGCGCACGCCGGGCCAGGCGGTCACGGCGTCGATGATCTGCCGGCTCGGGCTGGAGGTGGTGCTCATCTCGTGCTCCTGTGGTCGTGACGTGCGGCGACCGTAGAGCTTCAAGTGAACTTGAAGTCAAGGCCGGCTGCTCACCAGCCGCCGGCCAGCGCGCCGGCGAGGAGCACGAGCCCCACCACGATCGCCACGACCACCGCGGCGAGGTTCGCGACGAGCAGCCGCACCGGCGGGTCCGGCGCTGACGCGGGAGGATCGAGTGCGCGCTCGAGCCTGCCGGTGATGAACGCGTTGAGCGACAGGTCGTCGGCGCGCGCCGCGGCCGCCAGGCGGCGGTGCAGCTCGGGATCCATGCGCACGAGCAGCCGGCCGCTGTGCGAGCCCGCGGCGCGCGCCGGCCGCGCGGGACTCGGCGCCGGGACCTCGCCGCCGGCGAGCGCCGCCCGCATCCGGTCGAGCGCGCGCCGGATGAGCCGCGACACCTGCGCCTGGGAGATGCCGAGCTCGCGCGCGATGTCGGTCTGGCGCCGGTCCTCGAAGTAGCGCAGCTCGATGATCCGGCGCTCCCGGCCGCTGAGCACGCTCAGTCCGGCCTCGACGAGGGCCCGCTCGTCGCCCCGGTCGGGCGGCGCGGCAGGCGCCTCGGCGGCGCGCAGCGGGACCGGCGGCTCGACCGCGGCGAGCGCGGCGGCGACCTCGGCCTCGTCCGCGCCGAGCTCGGCCGCGATCTCCGCGACGGCGGGCGGGCGGCCCCGGCGCGCCTCGAGGTCGGCCCGCGCGGCGCGGGCGCGGGCCGCCAGCGCGTGGAGCGGCCCCGGCGTCCGCACCGTGCCCGCGCGGTCGCGCAGGTGGTGGCGGATCTCCCCCTCGATCGAGGCGGCGGCGAGCGCCCGCAGCGGCTTGCCGCGGCCGGGGTCGAAGCGGCCGATCGCCTTCAGGAGCCCGATCGCGCCGACCTGGACGAGGTCCTCGACCGGCTCGCGCCCGCGGGCGTGGCGGCGCGCGATCGCCCGGACGAGCCCCATGTGCTCCTCGACGAGCCGGTCGCGTTCGGTCCGGTGGCCCGCCTCCATGGGAGAACGCTACCGGGGCGCACCCGGCGCTTGCAGGCGAATATGCGGTGATACCACCCGGTCGGGCGGTCTGATGTCACGGATCGTCCTTCGCCGGGGACGGCACCTGCACCGGCGATGGGCAGGGTGACGGACCACCTCGGGCTCGGCGCACGGGCAGCGGCCGCCGCACTGGCGTGCCTGCTGCTCGCGTCGCCGGCGGCCGCGCAGGTCCCGGCGGCGCCGCCCGTCCCGGCGCCCGCCGCCGCCCCGGTCCCGGCGGTCGAGGTGGACGTCCACGTGGACGCGAGCGGGGCCACGGCGCCCGTGAACGTCAACGTCGCGGTCCGGATCGCGAGCCCGGGCGACGCCGGTCCGGTGACGCAGCACGCCGGCGGCGCGGGGACCGCCGTCCCGGCGACGGCCACCGGGGGCGCGCGGGCGCCCGCCGAGGACGCGCTCAGCCGCTCTGCGGGCGGCGCGGGCCCCGAGGGCCCGCTCCCCGCGGTCGAGCCGCCGGACGCCGAGGCGATCGCCGGCCGCGCGATCGCGCAGGCGCAGCCGGCCCGGACGCCGCCGGCGCCCGGCCCGGCCCCGGCCATGGCGCCGGCGTCGGCCCCGGTCACCGCCGCCGCGCCGGCGGCAGGGCCCGCGCGCGCCGGGCGCCGCGCCCGCGACGCCGGCCGTGCCGGCGCGCGGCGGTCCCGCGCGGCGGAACGCCAGGCGGCGTTCCGTATCCCGGACCGGACCGCCCCGGCGCCGCCCACCGCGGCCACCACACCCGTGCTCCTCACCTCCCGCCCGGCCCGGACCGCGGCGCGTGCCGGCGCCCGCGCGCCGCGCGCCGGCCGGCGCGCTGCTCCGGCGCGCGGCCGCCCGCGCTCTGCCCGTCACGAGCCTCCGATCCCCGAGCCGCCGGTCCCCGGCGGCGCCGTCTCCGCGCCGAGCACCGCCGCCGGCGCGGGACCGGGCGCAGCCTTCGCGCTCCTCCTCGCCCTGATGGCCGCCGTGTCACTGGCACCACCCGCCGCGTGGTCCGTGCATGTCGCAGCGCCGGCCGCCGGGACGCGCAGGGGGTTCGCGCGACGACGCGAGCGCCCCGGCTAGCTCCTCCGACCGACCTCAGCGCCTGCCGGGCGCGGTGAGTCCCGGCATCCGATGAGACACCTCGATCGAAGGAACGAGACACATGACGAGAGCACGGCTCGCGTGCATCGCGAGCGCCGCCCTCCTGACGCCGCTCGCGGCGACCGGGACGGCGGCGGCGCAGGCTCCCGGGACGCAGGAGATCGGCCAGTCGGCCGCCTCCGAGCAGATCGCCGGGTCCTCCGCCACGTCCGTCCAGCACGGGCCCGTGAACCAGAACATCTCGGTTCGCATCGGCAGCCCGGGCGACGACGGAGCGGTCACGCAGACCAACTCGTCCGCCGCGTCGTCCGCGGCGGGCAACCACAACGCCACCGGGCAGTCCGCGTCGCAGGGCGCGGCCGGCCCGGCGCGCCAGGCGATCGGCCAGGACGCGAGCAACGCCCAGAAGGCGCTGTCGGCGGCCGAGTCGGTGCAGGTGGCGCCGCGAAACGAGAACATCTCGGTGCGGATCCACAGCCCCGGCGACAACGGGCCGGTCACGCAGACCAACAACTCGTCGGCCACGTCGAAGGCCGGCAACGCGAACCACACCTCCCAGGAGGCGGCGCAGCGGGCCGGCGGCGGCATGCTCGGCGCCGAGGCGTGCAAGGGCTGCCCCGGCGGCAGCCCTGCCGTCCAGGCGATCGGGCAGGACGCGCGGAGCGGGCAGGCGGCGGGCTCTGAGGGCCTGTCCGCGCAGCTCGCCCCCGCGAACTCCGGCCAGGGGCCGGGCGGCGGCGGCCCGGTGACCCAGGCGAACACGTCGGACGCGAGCTCCGCGGCCGGCAACTCGGCCCGGACGCACCAGGCGGCCGACCAGGCGGCGGCCCCCGGGTTCGGGACCGTCGTGCAGGCGATCGGCCAGGCGGCCGCGAACCGCCAGCTCGCCGGGTCGCAGGCGGCGTCGCTGCAGGACCGGCCGGCGAACGTCGCCGGCGGCGCCGGCGGCGGCGCGGTCGACCAGCGCAACACGTCGTCGGCCGGCTCGAGCGCGGGCAACCGCAACGAGACCCGGCAGGCGGCGCGGCAGCTCGCGGGCGGCGTGATCGTCCTCCCGCGGCTCGCCGAGCGGTGCCCGGGCTGTGACGGCGGCGGACACGACCCGGCCGTCCAGGCGATCGGGCAGGACGCGAGCAACCGGCAGGGAGCGTGGTCCGAGGCGCTCTCGAAGCAGATCTGCCCGCTGAACCACGCCCACGCCGCCCTGCTCGGCGGCGAGCGCAGGCCGGCGCCGTCGAAGGCGGCGCCCGCGCCGTGGTCGCTTGAGCAGCTGAGCGACTCGGGGGCGCGGTCGGGGAGCGGCAACGCCGCCGCGACCGGGCAGGACGCCCGCCAGTCGCGCTGAGCCCCTGAGCGAGATCCCGCCGGCCGGCCGCGACACCGGCCGGCGGGCCCGCCGGCCGGCGCGCGCGGCCTTGCGGCGCGCATCCGCGCACAGGTACGGTCGCACGAGGGGGAAGGCCAGATGACCGGAGGGCCGTATCCGTGCCGGGTCGCGATCGCCACGATGGCGGTGGCGCTCGTCGCCGGGGCGGCGCCCGCGGCCGCGCAACAACTCGCGCCCGACCCGCCGCCTTCGGCGGCGCCGGACCCCGCGCCCGATCTGCCGCCCACGGCGGCCCGCGAGCCCGCCCGGAGCCCCGCGGGCACGCCCGCGCCGGCCTCCGGCGCCGCGCCCGCGACCCCCACCTCCCACGAGACGGCGCCGGCCGGGGAGAGGCCGGCCGGCGTCCAGCGGCCCGGGGCGGCGCGCTCCGCGCCCGGCGCCCCCGCCGCGGGGTCGTCCCCGAGCGCCGGGGGCGCGACGCCGGGGGCCGCCGCCGACCGTGGCGGCGCGCGTCGCCGGCGCGGCGACGACACGGGCGCGAGGCCGGGCGGCCGGCGCGAGCCGCGCGCCGCCCGCCTCGCCGGCGCGCGGGCCGCGAGCCGGGGCCGGCGGACACCCGGCCTCGCGGCGGCCGGGCGCGCGTCCGTCCCCGGCCCGATCGCCGGGCCGACCGGGCACACGCCGGCGCTCGTCGGCGGGCTCTCGCTCCTGCTCGTCGGGGTCGCCGGCGCCGCCGTGGTCTTCCGCACGTCCGGCGACCGGCTGCGGAGGCCCGCGCGGTGACGCGGGCGCTCGCCCTCGCCGCGCTGTCGGTGCTGACGCCACTCGCCCCCGCGGCGACCGCCGCCGCGGCCGACACGACCCCGCCCGAGATCGTGCTCACCGTCCGCGGCGAGCGCGGCGGGGACGGCTGGTTCACCGGGCCGGTGTTCGTCGGCTGGACCGTGAGCGACCCCGACTCGCCGACCGGCTGGACGACCGAGGGCTGCGTCACCGGGACCCTGAGCGATGACACGAAGGGGACGGTGCGCTCGTGCCGCGCGACGAGCGAGGGCGGCGAGACGGCGAAGTCGACGACGATCCGGATCGACGCCACGCCGCCGGTCGTGCGAGGCGCGCGGACCGACCGGGCGGCCGACGCCGGCGGCTGGTTCAACCGGCCGGTGACCGTCACCTGGAGCGGCGAGGACGCCACGTCGGGCGTCGCCTCGTGCACGCGCGCGATCTATGCCGGCCCCGATGCGGCCGCCGCCGCGCCGGCCGGGACCTGCACCGACCGCGCCGGCAACGTGAGCGCCCCGGTCCGCCACGCGCTGCGCTACGACGCGACGGCGCCCGCCGTCACCGGGGTGAGCCCGAGCCGCCCGCCGGCCGCGACCGGCTGGTTCACCGCCCCGGTCGAGCTCGTCTGGTCGGGCGCCGACGCCACCTCCGGCGTGGCGGCATGCACGACCGTGCACTACGCCGGCCCCGACCGGGAGGGCGGCGGACCGGCGGGAACGTGCACCGACCACGCCGGCAACACGGCCCCGCCGGTCGCCGCCGAGGTGCGCTACGACGCGACGCCGCCGCGGCTGGGCGACGTCCGAGCCCGCGTCCGCCGCGGCGCCGCGCACGTGAGCTGGAGCACCCTCGCCGGGCAGGTCCGGGTGAGCCGCGCCCCCGGCCTCGGCGGCCGGGCGAGCAGCGTCCTCTACCGCGGCGACGGCCACCGCCTGGTCGACCGGCGCATCCGCCGCGGCCGGCGCTACGTCTACACGGTGCTCGCCGTCGACCGGGCGGGGAACGGCAGCCAGGCCGAGGCGGCGATCGGCCCGCGGCGCACCGCATGGCTGGTGGCTCCCCGGCCGGGCGCGCGGCTCACCGCGCCCCCGGTCCTGCGCTGGCGGGCGGTGCGCGAGGCGCGCTTCTACAACGTCCAGCTCTTCCGCGGCCGGCGCAAGATCCTGAGCCGGTGGCCGGCGCGGGCGCGGCTCGCGCTCACCCGGACGTGGCGCTTCGGCGGGCGCGCGCAGCGGCTGCGGCCCGGGCGCTACCGGTGGTACGTGTGGCCCGGCTACGGCTCGCGCTCGGCGCCGCGCTACGGGCGCCTGCTCGGGCGCCGGACGTTCACGGTGCGCTGAGCGCCGCCCTGCCGGCGCAGGCCCGAGCCCCGGGATCCGGCGAGTTGGTCAGGCAACCGACCGCCGAGCGCTCCGTCCGCAGGTTCAGGGGTTCGTGGTCCGAAGCGTGTCGTACCGTCGGCGCGATCAAACCGGCTGAACCGGGCGGGCACGCGAGCCCACCCGGCCGGGGGAACCACTTGCCCGCCGCAGGACGCGGCGGCTCGGGGCGAATCGCCGGTGCTCCGGCGTAGCGCACTTTCCAGCGCGAGCCCGTCAGCTCACCCCGGAGGCGAACTGGAAAGTGAGATCCGAGTGCTGAGACGAACCCTGACCTGGGGTGCCGCGGCGATCGCCGTGGCGGGCGGCGTCGCCGCGACCCCACCCTCACCCGCCGAGGCGCGCTTCGGCGACAAGGTGCTGCGCAAGGGCAGCCACGGGCGCGACGTGCGCGTGCTGCAGCGCTGGCTGACGCTCGTCGGTCACCGCACGAAGGTCGACGGGCATTTCGGGCGGCGGACCGTCTCGGCCCTGCGGCGCTACGAGCGCGCCGCGGGCCTGCGCGTCGACGGTCGCCTCTCGCGCACCGAGGCCGAGCGGCTGCGCCAGGACGCCTACGCGGCGCGCGCCCGGGCGGCGGCGAGCGAGCAGGGCCTGCGCACCACCGCGGGCGCGCAGGCGACGCTGTCGGACGACGGCCGCACCGCGATCGCGCCCGCGTCCGCGCCGCCGGAGGTCAAGGCCGCGATCGAGGCGGCGAACGCGATCGCCGGCAAGCCGTACAAGTACGGCGGCGGGCACGGGCGGTTCGAGGACTCGGGCTACGACTGCTCGGGTGCGGTGTCGTACGTGCTGCGCGCCGCCGCGGGGCTCGAGACGCCGCTGGACTCGTCGGGCCTGATGTCCTACGGCGAGCCCGGCAAGGGCGAGTGGATCACCGTCTACGCGCACGGCAGCCACGCGTACGTCGTCATCGCCGGGCTGCGGTTCGACACGTCGGGCCGCGGCGGGAAGGGGCCGCGCTGGCGGACCGAGGAGCGGTCGGGCCGCGGGTACCGGGTGCGTCACCCGGCCGGCCTCTGACGCCGCGGCCCGCGCGGGCTCCGGGGCGCGACGGCGCCGGGCGCGATCAGCGCCCGGCGCCGAGCAGCAGGTCCGCGTAGCCGTCGGCGACCTCGCGCGCGGTGAGGCGCCCGCGCGGGCGGAACCACTGCGCGGTGTGGTTGACCATGCCGAGCAGCGCCGCGAGCGTCAGGCGCGGGTCGACGGCGGGCGCGGCGCCCTCCTTGCGGACGCGGTCGAGGACCGACTCGAGCAGGCGCTCGAACGCCTTGCGGTCCGCGCGCACCGACTTCCACTGCGCGCCCCGCTCGATGACGTGGCGCTCCTGCTGGAAGACGAGCATGTGGTCGCGGTGCTCGACGACGTGCTCGACCCACAGGCGGATGAGCGCGCGGAGCTGGTCGGAGGCCGGCCGGCGCTCGTCGGCGACGAGATCGCGCGCCCGCTCGAGCAGCGGGTTCATGAGCTGGTCGCAGATGTGGATGAGCAGCTGTTCCTTGCTGCCGAAGTAGTGGTACAGGCCGCCCGCCGCGATGCCGACCGCGTCGGCCAGCTCGGCCATCGTCGTCTGGTCGTAGCCCTGGCGGGCGAAGACCCGCGCCGCCTCCTGGACGACCTGCTGCCGGCGCCGGTCGTAGCGCTCGCGCAGCGCGGGACGGGTCGGGGGCGTCGTCGACATCGCGCTCCCACTCTATTGAATGGCGGTTCGAACTTCGAATGACCATTCGGTATCGTGCGCGGCATGTTCTTCGACCTGCCCGACGACCACGAGATGCTGCGGCGGACCGTCCGCGAGTTCGCCGAGGGCGAGGTCGCGCCGGTCGCCGAGGAGCTCGACCGCACGAAGACGTTCCCCCTCGACATCGTCCGCAAGATGGGCGAGCTCGGCTGGATGGGCATCCCGTTCCCCGAGGAGGTCGGCGGCGCGGGCGGCACGACACTGCAGTACGCCCTCGCGGTCGAGGAGCTCACCCGCGTGGACTCGAGCGTCGCGATCACGATGTGCGCGCACACGTCGCTCGGCACGCAGCCGATCTACCTCTTCGGCTCGGACCGGCAGAAGGAGGAGCTGCTCCCCGACCTCACCGCCGGCCGCAAGCTCGGCGCGTTCGGCCTGACCGAGCCGGAGGCCGGCTCGGACGCCGGCAACGTCAAGACCACCGCGCGCCTGGAGGACGGCCAGTGGGTGGTCAACGGCGCCAAGCAGTTCATCACGAACGCCGGGACCCCGATCAGCGGCCACGTCGCGATCACCGCCCGCACCGGCGACGACGAGATCTCGAACATCATCGTCCCGAACGGCACGCCCGGCTACGAGCAGGGCGAGCCGTACCGCAAGATGGGCTGGAACGCGTCCGACACGCGCCCGCTGACGTTCACCGACGCGCGCGTGCCCGAGGAGAACCTGCTCGGCGAGCGCGGCAACGGCTTCAGGCAGTTCCTGCACATCCTCGACATCGGCCGCATCGGGGTCGCGGCGATGGGCGTGGGGCTGGCGCAGGGAGCGCTCGACCAGGCGCTCGCCTACGCGAAGGAGCGGCGCGCGTTCGGGCAGCCGATCTCGCGGTTCCAGGCGATCCAGGCCAAGCTCGCCGACCTGGCGACCGAGATCGAGGCGGCGCGGCTGCTCACCTACAAGGCGGCGTGGCTCAAGGACCAGGGCCGCACCTTCACGCTCACCGCCGCGCAGGCCAAGCTCAAGACCGGGCGCCTGGCCGTGAAGGCCGCCGACGAGGCGGTGCAGATCCACGGCGGCTACGGCTACATCGAGGAGTACCCGGTCTGCCGCTTCTACCGCGACGCGAAGATCCTCACGATCGGCGAGGGCACCGACGAGGTGCAGCAGATGGTCATCGCGCGGGCGCTGGGGGCGTAGGCGATGGCTGAGCGCGTGCACATCCGCGAGGTCGGCCCGCGCGACGGCTTCCAGAACGAGCCCGAGGTCATCCCCACCGACACGAAGGTCGAGCTCATCGACGGGCTCGCCCGGACCGGCGTGCGGCGGCTGGAGGTCACGAGCTTCGTCCGGCCCGACGTCATCCCGCAGCTGGCCGACGCGGCCGAGGTGCTGCAGCGCATCGACGTGCCCGAGGGCGTCGACCTCAGCGTGCTCATCCCGAACGAGCGGGGGCTGGAGAAGGCGCTCGAGCATCGCGGGCGCTTCCACGAGGTCAACTGCTTCCTCTCGGCGTCCGAGACCCACAACCGCAAGAACGTCAACCGGTCGATCTCCGAGTCGCTGACCGGGCTCGAGCGGGTGATCGCGCGGGCCGGCGAGGAGGGCCTGCGCGCCGAGGCGGTCATCAGCGTCGCGTTCGGCTGCCCGTACGAGGGCGAGGTGCCGCGCGAGCGCGTGTGGTCGATCGCGTCGCGGCTGATCGAGGCGGGCGCGGCGGAGATCGGCTTCGGCGACACCACCGGGATGGCCAACCCGCGGCAGGTGCGGTCGTACTTCGAGGAGGCGCGCCGCGTCCTGGGCGACGAGGTCGAGCTCACCGCGCACTTCCACAACACGCGCGGGCAGGGGCTGGCGAACGTCGTCGCCGCGCTCGACGCGGGCTGCCGCTCGTTCGAGTCGAGCTTCGGCGAGCTGGGCGGATGCCCGGTGCCGAAGGGGGCGACCGGCAACATCGCCACCGAGGACCTCGTCTCGATGCTCCACGAGATGGGCTACGAGACCGGGATCGACCTCGACGCGATGGTCGCGATGGCGCGGCGCGTGCAGGAGGTGCTCGGCCGCCCGCTCGGCAGCCACACGATCGTGGCCGGGCCGATCGACTGGCACGGCCGGGCCGGGGGCGGCGCGGCGTGAAGGACCCGGTGCTCGTCGCCAACCGCGGTGAGATCGCGGTTCGCGTCGCGCGCACCGTGCACGCGCTGGGGCTCCGCTCGGCGACCGTGTTCACCGACGTCGACGCGGCGTCGCCGCACGTCGACGCGTGCGACGTGGCGGTGCGGGTGCCGTCGTACCTGGACGTGGACGCGATCGTCGAGGCGGCGCGGACCGCCGGCGCGCGGTCGGTCCACCCCGGCTACGGCTTCCTCAGCGAGAACCCGGCGTTCGCGCGCGCGGTGACCGAGGCGGGGCTGACGTGGGTCGGCCCGCCGCCCGAGGCGATCGAGCTCATGGGCGACAAGGCGCGCGCGAAGGTCCTCGCGCGCGAGGCCGGCGTGCCGGTCGTCCCCGGCGTCGAGGGCGACGACGTCGGCGTGGACGAGGTACGGCCGCTCGCCGCCGAGCACGGGTTCCCGGTCGTCGTCAAGGCGGTCGCGGGCGGCGGCGGCAAGGGCATGCGGGTCGTGCGCTCGGAGGACGAGCTGGAGGCGGCGGTCGACGCGGCGCGGCGCGAGGCGAAGGCGGCGTTCGGCGACGACCGGGTGCTCGCCGAGCGCTTCCTCGACCGGCCGCGCCACATCGAGGTGCAGGTCCTCGCCGACGCGCACGGCAACGTCGTCCATCTCGGCGAGCGCGAGTGCTCGCTGCAGCGCCGCCACCAGAAGGTCGTCGAGGAGGCGCCGTCGCCGGTGGTCGACACGCCGCTGCGCGAGCGCATCGGCGACGCGGCGGTCGCGCTCGCGCGCGCCTGCGGATACGTGGGCGCGGGGACCGTCGAGTTCATCGCGACCGCCGACGCGCGCGAGGTCTTCTTCCTGGAGATGAACACGCGCCTGCAGGTCGAGCATCCGGTGACCGAGCTCGTCTACGGCGTCGACCTCGTCGAGCACCAGCTCCGGATCGCCGGCGGCGAGCCCCTCACGCTGCGCCAGGACGACCTGCGCCCCCAGGGCCACGCGGTCGAGGCGCGCCTGTACGCCGAGGATCCGGCGAACGGCTTCCTGCCCGCCACCGGCACGCTGCGCCGCTGGCGCGAGCCGCGCGGCGAGGGCATCCGCGTCGACGCCGGCGTCCGCGAGGGCTCGGAGGTGTCGACGAGCTACGACCCGATGCTCGCGAAGGTCATCGCCCACGGCCCGGACCGCATCACCGCGCTGCGGCGCCTGGACCGCGCGCTGGCCGACCTCGAGGTCCTCGGGGTCGCCACGAACGCCGCGTTCACCCGCGAGCTGCTGCGCCGCGACGACGTCCGCGCCGGCGAGCAGGACACGGGCCTGCTCGAACGCGTCCTGGACGAGCTGACCCACGAGCCGCCCGCCGACCTGCTCCCCGCCGGGGCGATCGCCGCCTACCTGCACGACACGCACCACCTGACGACCACCCCGGGCCCGTGGCGCCGGGAGCTCGAGGACCACGGCGAGGTCCGCGTCGACACGACGACGGTCACGGCCGGGGACCGCAGGTGGACCTACCACCTGACCCCGGGGCCAGGCCCTTCACCTAAAAAGGGGCCAGGCCCCTCACCTAACAAGGGGCCAGGCCCTTCACCGAAATGCAGTGAGTTTGGAACGGGGCCTGGCCCTGGGGGGAGGGTGAGAGTCACCATCGACGGTGTCTCCCGCTCGTATGTCACCTGGGTGAGTGACGAGGTGGTGTACGTCGCCCGCGACGGCCACCACCTCGAGGCGCGGACGCTGCGCAAGGACCGCGGGCGGGCGGCGGCTCCGGCTGGGAGCCTCGAGGCGCCGATGCCGGGGACCGTCCTGCTCGTGCACGTCGAGAACGGCCAGCGTGTCGACGAGGGCGACGTGCTGATGGTCATCGAGTCGATGAAGATGGAGCTCGCGATCACCGCCCCGACCGCGGGCACGGTCGAAGGGCTCGAGCTGCGGCCCGGCGACCGCGTCAGCCAGCGCCAGCCGCTCGTCGCCGTGACCGCGGAGGAGGACGACGCGTGAGCTACCGCGACCAGCACCTCGAGCTCATCGCCGACCTCGAGCAGCGCCTCGAGCGCGTGCGCCGCGGCGGCGGGCCGAAGGCCGTCGAGCGCCACCACGGCCGCGGCAAGCTCCTGGCCCGCGAGCGCATCGAGCGCCTCACCGACCCGGGCGCGCCGTTCCTCGAGCTCAGCGCCCTCGCCGCCGAGGAGATGTACGACGGCGCCGCCCCCAGCGCCGGCATCGTCACCGGCGTCGGGATCGTCCACGGCCGCCGCTGCGTCATCGTCGCCAACGACGCGACCGTCAAGGGCGGCACCTACTACCCGATGACGGTCAAGAAGCACCTGCGCGCGCAGGAGGTGGCGCTCCACAACCGCCTGCCGTGCATCTACCTCGTCGACTCGGGCGGCGCGTTCCTGCCGCTGCAGGACGAGGTCTTCCCCGACCGCGAGCACTTCGGCCGGATCTTCTTCAACCAGGCGACGATGTCGAAGCTCGCGATCCCCCAGATCGCGTGCGTCATGGGCTCGTGCACCGCCGGCGGCGCCTACGTCCCGGCGATGAGCGACGAGACCGTCATCGTCAAGGAGCAGGGCACGATCTTCCTCGGCGGCCCGCCGCTCGTGAAGGCCGCCACCGGCGAGGAGGTCACCGCCGAGGAGCTCGGCGGCGGCGACGTGCACGCGCGCACCTCCGGCGTCGTCGACCACCTCGCCGAGGACGACGACCACGCGCTCGAGATCGTCCGCGACATCGTCGCCACGCTCCCCGCCCCGCCCGCCCCGCCGTGGGAGCGCCGCGAGCCCCGCCCGCCGCGCCGCGACCCCGAGGAGATCCTCGACATCGTCCCGCTCGACTTCCGGACGCCCTACGACATCCGCGACCTGCTCGAGCACATCGTCGACGACTCCGAGCTGCACGAGTTCAAGCAGCTCTACGGCACGACGCTGCTGTGCGCGTTCGCCCACATCGACGGCCACCCGGTCGGCATCCTCGCCAACAACGGGATCCTGTTCAGCGAGTCGTCGCTGAAGGGCGCGCACTTCATCGAGCTGTGCGACCGACGGGGCATCCCGCTGCTGTTCCTGCAGAACATCAGCGGCTTCATGGTCGGCCGCGACTACGAGGCCGGCGGCATCGCCAAGGACGGCGCCAAGCTCGTCACCGCGGTGTCGACCGCGCGCGTCCCGAAGCTCACGGTCGTCGTCGGCGGCTCGTTCGGCGCCGGCAACTACGGCATGTGCGGCCGCGCGTACTCGCCGCGCTTCCTGTTCATGTGGCCGAACGCGCGGATCAGCGTCATGGGCGGCGAGCAGGCGGCGGCGGTCATGACCGAGGTCGGCCAGGCCGAGACCGGCGCGAAGCTGCGCGACCAGTACGAGCACCAGGGCCGCCCCGTGTACTCGACGGCGCGGCTGTGGGACGACGGCATCATCGACCCGCGCGCCACCCGGGACGTGCTCGCGCAGACGCTCGCGGCGTGCGCGAACGCACCGCTCGGCGAGCTGGGCTACGGCATCTTCCGCATGTAGGCGACACTGCGCCGATGGAGCACCGCTACCTCGGCACGACCGGTGTCGCCGTCAGCCCGCTGTGCCTCGGGGCGATGATGTTCGGCGCCTGGGGCAACCCCGACCACGACGAGTCGATCCGGATCATCCACCGCGCGCTCGACGCGGGGATCAACTTCATCGACACCGCCGACGTGTACTCGCGCGGCGAGTCGGAGGAGATCGTCGGCAAGGCGCTCGCCGGCGGGCGCCGCGACAGCGTCGTGCTCGCCACGAAGTTCCACGGCCCGATGGGCGACGACCCGAACGAGCGAGGCAACTCGCGGCGCTGGATCTTCCGCGCCGTCGAGGCCTCGCTGCGGCGGCTCGGCACCGACTGGATCGACCTGTACCAGGTCCACCGCTGGGACCCGTGGACGAGCCACGAGGAGACGCTCGGCGCGCTGACCGACCTCGTCCGCCAGGGCAAGATCCGCTCCATCGGCTCGTCGACGTTCCCGGCCGCCCAGATCGTCGAGGCCCAGCACGTCGCGCGCGACCGCGGCCTGGAGCGCTACGTCACCGAGCAGCCGCCGTACTCGATCCTCGTCCGCGGCATCGAGGCCGACGTCCTGCCCACCGCGCGCGCCCACGGCATGGGCGTGATCCCGTGGAGCCCGCTCTGCGGCGGCTGGCTCACCGGCCGCTACCGCAAGGACCGCGAGCTGCCCGAGACCCATCGCGCCCGGCGGGTGCCGCAGCGCTACGACATGAGCCTGCCCGAGAACCAGGCCAAGCTCGAGAAGGCCGACGCGCTCGCCCGGCTGGCCGACGAGGCGGGCCTGCCGCTCGTCCACCTCGCGCTGGCCTTCGTGCTCAACCACCCGGCGGTCACGGCGGCGATCATCGGCCCGCGGACGCTCGACCAGCTCGAGTCCCAGCTCGGCGCCGCCGACGTGCGGCTGAGCAAGGACGTGCTCGACCGCATCGACGAGATCGTGCCGCCCGGCCGGACGGTCAACCCGGCCGATGGGGGATGGTCCAATCCGGCACTGCGCCCGGACGCCCTGCGCCGCCACGGCTCGGCATAGTGCGGGCATGGACTTCGAGCCGAGCGAACGCTGCAAGGACTTCTCCGAGCGCCTCACCGCGTTCATGGAGGAGCGCGTCTACCCCGCCGAGGCGGTCTTCGAGGAGCAGGTGCGCGAGAGCGGCAACCCGCACTTCGACCCGCCGATCCTGGACGAGCTCAAGGAGGAGGCGCGCCGGCGCGGCCTGTGGAACCTCTTCCACCCCGATCCCGAGTACGGGCCGGGCCTGAGCTACCTGGAATACGCGCCGCTGGCGGAGATCACCGGTCGCAGCTTCCTCGGCCCGGAGGCGGTGAACTGCTCGGCGCCGGACACGGGCAACATGGAGGTTCTCAGCCAGTTCGGCACGCCCGAGCAGAAGGAGCGGTGGCTGCGGCCGCTGCTCGACGGCGAGATCCGCAGCGCGTTCGCGATGACCGAGCCGGACGTCGCCAGCTCGGACGCCACGAACATCGAGCTGCGGATCGAGCGCGACGGCGACGAGTACGTCCTCAACGGCCGCAAGTGGTGGACGTCGGGGGCGATGCGCGAGCGCTGCAAGATCTTCATCGTCATGGGCAAGACCGACCCGGACGGTCCGCCCCACCGCCAGCAGTCGATGATCCTCGTCCCGCGCGACACGCCCGGGGTGACGATCAAGCGCAACCTGCTCGTCTTCGGCTACACCGACCACGAGGGCCACGCCGAGGTCGAGTTCAAGGACGTCCGCGTCCCGGCCTCGAACCTCATCGCGAACGAGGGCGACGGCTTCCTCATCTCACAGGCCCGGCTCGGGCCGGGCCGGATCCATCACGTGATGCGCTCGATCGGGGCGGCCGAGCGCGCGCTCGAGCTCATGTGCAGGCGGGCCGCCGAGCGGGTCACGTTCGGCAAGCCGGTCGCGACGCGCGCGAACGTCCAGGACTGGATCGCCGAGGCGCGGATCGAGATCGAGATGATCCGCCTGCTGACGCTGAAGACCGCGTGGCTCATCGACACGGTCGGCAACAAGCACGCGCGGACGGAGATCGCCGCGATCAAGGTCGCGGCGCCGAACATCGCGCTGAAGATCATCGACCGCGCGATCCAGGTGCACGGCGGCGGCGGGGTCTCGCAGGACTTCCCCCTCGCCTCGCTGTGGGCGCACATGCGGACGCTGCGCCTCGCCGACGGGCCGGACGAGGTGCACAAGATGACGATCGCGCGGCGCGAGCTGAAGGGTCACCTGCAGCAGCAGTGACCCTCGGACCCTCCGTCTTGCCCGGCGCGCACGCGGCGCGCCGGGCAAGCGAGGAGGAGTGAGGTGTCTCTTCTGTTGTCAGTCGCGCACGCGGTACAGGCGTGCACCGCGCAGCGCGTTGCGTGAGCCCTGCCGCTCACCGGTGTCGGTCACGAGGGTGCCCTGGGCGTCGCGCAGCCAGCGCAGCGCCTGGGACACGGGGACGCCGTCGCGCTCGACGGCGCGCACGAACGTGCCGACGGTGAACGGCTGCTCGATCGCCCGGACCAGCTCCAGCATGCGCTGGGACGTGGCGACGGGGGAGCCCCCGGAGGAGGAGGGTCGCGAAGGGCCCCCCGCGCCGTCACGTACTGCTGTCCCGTCCACGTCCGCCGGCGTCTTGCCGTCGGGCGCAGTCTTCACGGCCGCCGTCACCGGATCATCCCCAGCGTCGACAGGACCGCGTCGGCGAGCCGGTCCTCGTTCGGCATCGCCGCAAGCTCGAGGTTCTTCGCGTAGGGCAGCGGGACCTCCGCCATCCCGACGCGCTCGATCGGCGCGTCGAGGTCGTCGAAGCACGCCTTCTGGATCCGCGCCGCGAGCTCGGCGGTGACGCCGTAGGAGGGCCAGCCCTCCTCGACGCACACGGCGCGCGAGGTCTTCGCGATCGACGCGGCGACGGTCTCCATGTCGAGCGGGCGCAGCGACCGCAGGTCGACGACCTCGATCGACAGCCCGTGCTGGTCGGCCAGGCGCTCGGCGACGTGCAGCGCGCGCGTGGTCGCGTAGCCGTGCGCGACGATCGTCAGGTCGGTGCCGGTCCGCGGCACGTCGGCCAGGCCGATCGGCGTGACGAACTCTGGGTCGAGCGGCACGTCGCCCTTGGCCTTGTAGAGCTGCAGGTTCTCGATGACCAGCACCGGGTCCTCGTCGCGGACCGCCGCCTTGAGCAGGCCCTTGGCGTCGGCCGGCGTCGCGGGCGCGACGACCTTCAGGCCGGGCGTGCCGGCGAACCAGCCGTCGAACGACTGCGAGTGCTGCTGGGTGAGCTGGTTGCCCGCCCCGTTCGGGGTGCGGATGACCAGCGGGCAGCGCACCTCGCCGCCGAACATGGCGCCGACCTTCGCGGCGTGGTTGACGACCTGGTCCATCGCGACGAGCAGGAAGTTGATCGTCATGATCTCGACGATCGGGCGCTCGCCGAGCATCGCGGCGCCGACGCCGGCGCCGACGAAGCCCTCCTCGGAGATCGGCGTGTCGCGGACGCGGTCCTCGCCGAACTCGTCGAGCAGGCCGGCGGTCACCTTGTAGGAGCCGTCGAAGACGCCGACCTCCTCGCCCATGATGAACACGCGCTCGTCGCGCTGCATCTCCTCGCGCATGGCGAGGCGCAGCGCCTCGCGGTAGCTCATGCGCTCGGTGCCCGTGGCGGGCGTGGTCTTCTCGATCGTGGCCGCGCTCATGCGCCCAGCCCCGCGTCGAAGGTGAGCTGCTCCTCGCCGTACGCGCTGCCGGGGCGCATGCGGGCGAACTGCTTGTCGGAGCCGAGCGCGTGCATGCCGTACGCCAGCCGGTCGAGCGGCGGCTCGGGCGAGTTCAGCGCGAACTCGACGGCCTTGGCGACGCGCTCGTCGGCGCGCTTGTCGATCGCCTCGAGCTCCTCCTCGCTCACGCCGGCGGCACGGAGCTGGTCGCGTACTCGCATGATCGGGTCGCGCCCCATGCGTTCGGCGATCTCCTCCTTGGTGCGGTACGCGAGGCCCGCGTCGGCGACGGAGTGGCCGCGGTAGCGGTAGGTCATGAGCTCGAGCACGGACGGGCGCCGCTCCTTGCGGGCGACCTGCAGCAGCCGGTCGGCGGCCTCGTAGGTGGCGTCGAGGTCGTCGCCGTCGACCCGCTCGCCGTGCATGCGGAACGCGGATGCGCGCTTGTAGAGCTCGGGCTCGGCGGATGCACGCTCGACCGAGGTGCCCATGCCGTAGCCGTTGTTCATGATCACGTAGACGATCGGCAGGTTCCACAGGGCGGCGAGGTTGAGCGACTCGTGCCAGGCGCCCATGTTCACGGCGCCGTCGCCGAGCTCGCAGACGACCGCCTGCTGCTTGCCCTGGCGGACGAGGGCGAGCGCGAGGCCGGTCGCGACCGGGAGCTGGCCGGCCACGATCCCCCAGCCGCCGTAGTAGCCCTTCTCCACGTCGAGGAGGTGCATCGAGCCGCCGCGGCCGTGGGCGCAGCCGTCGACGCGGCCGAACAGCTCGGCCATGACCGCCTCGGGCGATACGCCGCGGGCGAGCGCGAAGCCGTGGGAGCGGTAGCCGGTGACGAGCAGGTCCTCGTCCTGCATCGCGTGCACGGTGCCGATCGTCGCGGCCTCCTGGCCGGACGACAGGTGGCAGTAGCCGCCGATGCGGGCGGCCTTGTACTGGCGCTCGGCCTCGGTCTCGAAGACGCGGCTGAGCACCATCGTCTCGTAGAGGCGCCGGCGTACGTCGGTGTCGATCGCGGGCTCTGGGGCGAGGGCAAGCGTCGCCATGTTCAACTCTCCTCGAAGTACTCGGGGTGGTTGGCCTGCAGCGTGGGCAGGCTCGACAGGACCATCCGCAGGTGGTGGCGCAGCAGACGCTCGGCGCGGTCCGCGTCGCGCTCGGCGATCGCGGCCACGACCTCGCGGTGTTCGTCGACCATCTCGCCCAGGTAGGCGGGGTCGGGCAGGCTGAGGCGCCGCACGCGGTCCAGGTGGCCGTTCGCGCGGCGTGACAGGGCCCAGGCGATCTCGTGCCCGGAGGCCTCGCAGAACGAGCGGTGCAGCGCGTCGTCGAGGCGGTCGAACGCCTCGGCGTCGCCGTCGGCCCGGGCGCGCTCCTGCGCGGCGAGGTTCGCCTGCATCTCGGCCAGGGCGGCGTCGGTCGCGTGCTGCGTCGCGAGGCGCACCGCGGCGCACTCGAGCGCCTCGCGGATGAACGCCGCGTCGGCGACGCCCTGGTGGCTGATGAGCGTCACGTACGTGCCGAGCTGCGGGACGATCGCCACGAGCCGCTCGTCCCGCAGGCGCGCGAGCGCCTCCCGGACGGGCGTGCGGCTGACGCCGAGGAGGTCGGCCAGCTCGTTCTCGGACAGCCGGCGTCCGGGCTCGAGCTCGGCAGAGACGATCGCCTCGCGGAGCGCGAGGTACACCTGCTCGCGCGCCGGTCCCCCGGCGGCGAGGCGCTGTCCCAGCTCGATCTTCATCCCGCGCACTAGTATACAAGTAGACAGTCCGGTGGCAAAAGGAAAGGGCCGGCCTCGGTCACAGGACGACCCTTTCCCCGTTGATCGGCTGCCGGTGGCGCGGGTTGAGCGCCGGCGCGCCCGCCGGGCGCTAGCGCTCGAGCCGCCGGACGCCGCGCCAGGCCAGCGGCGTCAGCGCGCCCGCCAGCGCGGCCTTCATGAGCCCGCCGGCGATGAACAGCACGAAGCCGTGGTGGAACGCGTCCGCCCAGCTCAGGTCGGCGGCGACCTTCAGCCACGGCACGCCGATCCCGAACACCGCGAGCTGGCCCGCGCAGAACGACAGGAACGCCAGGTGCAGCTTGCGATCGGCGCCCATCTCCGCGAGGCGGCCGATGAGGTACGCGGCGACGACGAAGCCGACGATGTAGCCGCCGGTCGCGCCCCAGATGACCTGCAGGCCCTGCTCACCGTCGGCGTAGACCGGCAGGAAGAGGCCGAGCACGAGGTAGAGCGCCTGCGACGCCGCGCCGCGGCGCGCGCCGAGCGAGGCGCCGGCGATGACGACGGCCAGCGTCTGCCCGGTCACCGGCACCGGGGACGGCGGCACGTGGATCGCGATCTGCGCGCCGAGGACGGTCAGCAGCGCGCCCGCGATGACGAGGACGACGTCCCGCGCCCACGTGCCGGGGATGACGTCGGCCAGCACGACGGCTGGGCGCTGGGGGACGGCTGCGGCAGTGCTCAAGGTCGGTTCTCCTGGGTCGTGTGCAGCATCGGCGGCGCGCACCCTACCGGCGGCGGACCCGGTGACGCGTCCTCACGGGACCGCCCCGTGGTCAGATCCCCAACGCGGCCCGCTCGGCCGCGGTCAGCTCCCGCTTGCCCCGCGCCTCGGGGTCCCACGCGACGAGCACGCTGCGGCCCTCGGCCGCGACCTCGCCGCCGGGCAGCTCGATGCGGTTCGCGACGGTGATCGACGAGCGCCCCACGCGCTCGACCTCGGTGACCACCTCCACGTGGCCGTCCGAGTGGCGGACCTCGCGGCGGTAGTCGAGCTCGACGCGCGCGAGGACGAACGGGAACGCCGCGTCGCGCTCGGCGAGCCGGCCGAAGAACGCGCTGCGGCCCTCCTCGAGATACTCGTGGTAGACGGCCTGGTTGAGATGACCGAGGGTGTCCAGGTCGCGCCAGCGGATGTCGACCCGCACGCGCGTGCCGAACCGCTCCGGCGGGGGCTCGGGGCCCGTCACGCCGTCAGCAGCGCCTTCGCCAGGCCCGCCAGCGAGCTCACCAGCGACGGGCCCGTGTACAGCACGCCGCCCGGGTTCGGCTCCTTGTGGGTGGTCTTCGCCATAACCTGATGATGACGCACCCGTCATCTTTTCCGCGTGCGATCGATCACCCGCCACGCTGCACCTGCGAGCCCCCGACGATCCCGTCCTCGCCGGTGTCCTCGAACCGCACCCAGGCCTTGTTCGTGCCGTCGTAGTCCGGCGCCCAGAGGATGAGCGTCGCGTCGCGGTCCCAGACCTTCACGCGCTCGGTGCCCTCCGGGTCGATCCCGCGCCAGATGCGCACGAACGGGTTCGTCTTGCGCTCGGCGTCGATCGTCGTGGGGAGCGTGTGGCCGGGGTGCACGACGATCTCCGGCGGCAGGTCGACGAGCCGCAGGACCGACGCCTTGTGGTCGGCGTAGCCGGTGTTGCCGGGCGCGAACGTGCCGCCGACCGTGCCCTTGAACAGCACGTCCGCGGTGAACAGGTCGGTGCCGTTGACGAGCAGCGAGCACTGCCCGGCGGTGTGACCGGGCGTGTAGAGCACCTCGACGATGAGATCGCCGAAGTGCAGGACGTCGCCGTCGTCGAACGTCGCCTCGACCGTCACCTCGTCGGCGATCGCGTCCTTCGTCCACGGGTGCGCGTAGACGACCGCGTCGGGGAAGCGGGCCTTGTAGTCGCCGATCCCGGCGATGTGGTCGCCGTGCCAGTGGGTGATGAGGATCGCGTCGACGGTCACGCCGAGCTGCTCGGCCTTCTCGATGAGCGGCGCGGTGACGCCGTTGCCGTCGATGAACACGGCGTGGCCGCCCTCGCGGTCGGCGACGAGGTAGGCGTTCGAGGTCCAGCCCGGCGCCTCGGTGCGTTCGATGATCATGCGAACCGGATCACGCTCCTGATGCCGTCCTGATGGTGCATGAGGTCGAAGCCCTTGTTCACCTCGTCGAGCGTCAGCCGGTGCGAGACGAACGAGTCGACGTCGATGTCGCCGGCCAGGTACCGCTCGACGAGCCGGGGCACCTGCTCGCGGCCCTTCACGCCGCCGAACGACGCGCCCATGATCTTCCGGCCGGTGATGAGGTAGCGCGGGATCACGTCGAGCGTCTCGCCCTTGCCGGCGACGCCGGTCATGCAGGCCACGCCCCACCCCATGCGCGCGGACTCGACCGCCTGGCGCATGACGCCCACGTTGCCGGTCGCCTCGAACGTGAAGTCCGCGCCGAAGCCGCCGGTCTCCTCGAGGACGCGTTCGACGACGCCCTCGCCGCCGACCCAGGCGTCGGTCGCGCCGTGGCGCTTGGCGAGCTCGAGCCGCTCGGGGGACAGGTCGACGGCGATGATCCGCTCGGCCCCCTGCAGGCGCGAGCCGACGACGGCGCCGAGGCCGACCATGCCGAGGCCGAAGACGACGACGGTCGAGCCCGGCTCGACCTGCGCGCGGTACATCGCCGCGCCGAGCCCGGTCGACAGGCCGCACGCGAACAGCGCCGCGGCCTCGTGCGGCGTCTCGGGGTCGATCTTGGCCAGCGAGATCTCGGCCATGACGGTCGCCTCGGCGAACGTCGAGCAGCCCATGAAGTGGCGCAGCGGCTCGCCGTCGCGCGACAGCCGCGTCGTGCCGTCGGGGAGGTAGCCGGCGTTCTGCTGCTCGCGGATCGCCACGCAGATGTTCGTCTTGCCCGACCGGCAGTTCACGCACTCGCCGCACTGGGGCGAGAAGAGCGTGACGACGTGGTCGCCCGGGGCGACGGAGGTGACGCCCTCGCCGACCGCCTCGACGACGCCGGCGCCCTCGTGGCCGAGCACGCACGGCGCGTAGCCGGACGGGTCCACGCCGGACGCGGTGTACATGTCGGTGTGGCAGACGCCGCAGGCGTGGAGGCGGACCAGCACCTCGCCGGCCCTCGGCGCGGCGAGCTCGACGTCCTGGACGACGAGCGGCTCGGCGAAGCGCTCGAGCACAGCAGCACGGATCTTCATCGCCGCGGATCCTCGCAGGCCGCGCTCACCGGATGGAGCGCCGGACGCGGAGCGGGCGCCGCGCGTAGCTGCGCGCGTGGGCGAAGAAGTGCCCGCCGTCGGTCTGCGGCGTCGTGCAGCCGTCGGCGCCGGGGCCGAACATCAGCGCGGCGAGGCCGGCGTCGCGGGCCCGGACGAGGTTGCGGCGGCTGCCGAGGAGCAGGTCGACGCGGTTGTCGCGGAAGCGCTTCCACGTGTCCGGCAGGCGCCGGTGGCCGAGCGGGAGTTGCCAGGCGACCATCGGGCGGCGCGTGCGGCGGGTCACGCCCCGCACCCAGCGCAGCCAGCGCCGGACGTCGCCGCGGTCCCAGCGATGAGCGTGGCGGCGCTGGCCGAGGACCTTCTCGCGGAAGCCGTCGTCGCGGTCGGCGACGTCGTTGAAGATGACGTCGAACCGCGCGCCGAGCGACCGCGCGAAGCGGGCCGAGCGCACCGCGAGGCGGTCGGCGTGCGCGGCCGTCGCGCCGGCGCCGGTCACGCCGTCGTTCGTGCCCCACGTGCTCAGGTGCCAGCCGAGCACCACGTTCGGCGCGTGGCGGTCGCGCAGGCGGACGATCGCGCGGGCGAAGCCGCTGACGTCGTCCGGCAGCCCCTGCGCGGCGGGGTCGCCGCTCGACGCGACGCTCGCCGGGATCGTCCGCGCGTCGTCGCCGCGCGAGCGCTGCTGGACGAAGCCCCACAGGTCGGGCTCGACGTGGAACACGACCCGCCGCCGGCCGGCGGCCTGGCGCGCCCGGACGAGCGCGAGGCGCAGGTCGGCGTACCAGGCCCGCATCACCGCGGGGTCGGCGAGGTTCGCGAGGTCCTTCGCCGCCTCGTCGCCGGTGCGCGACGGCTTGGAGGTCAGGATCGTGTAGTAGGTGAGCACCGGGATGACGCCGGCCGCGAGCGACTCGCGCACGTACCGGGTCACGAACGTCCCGTCCGGGTTCCACTCGCGCCACGCGCCCGGCCCGTCGACCGGGCCGACGAGGTACTGGTAGCGGTAGGCGACCTTCCCTCGGCGGACGACCTCGGCCGCGCCGCCCGGCTGGTCGGCCACGCCGATGCCCAGCCGGGCAGGCAGGGTCGCCGCACCGGCATCCGGGGCGGCCGCGACCGCGAGCACGGCCGAGAGCAGGGCGGCGAGGGCGCCGGAGGCGCTGCGGCTCGTCACGGCCTCCGAAGGTACCCTCAACCGTGATGAACCTCGCCGACCTCCTCGTCCGCACCGCTGCCGAGCACGGCGACCGCACCGCGGTCAAGCTCGACGACCTCGCGCTGTCGTACTCCGTCCTCGACCAGGCCAGCCGGCGGGTCGCGGGCCTGCTGCGCCAGCGGGGCCTGCAGGTCGGCGACCGCGTCGGGCTGAGCCTGCCGAACGTCCCGTACTTCCCGGTCCTCTACTACGGGATCCTGCGCGCCGGCGGCGTCGTCGTGCCGATGAACGTGCTCCTCAAGGGGCGCGAGGTCGCGTACTACCTCGACGACGCGGGCGCGAAGATGATGTTCGCCTGGCACGACTTCGCCGACGCCGCGACCGAGGGCGCGGAGAAGGCCGGCGCCGAGCTGACGCTCGTCAAGCCCGGCGAGATCGAGGGCGTCGTGTTCGCGGCCGACCCGTTCGAGGAGGTCGTCGACCGCGCCGACGACGACGTCGCGGTGCTCCTCTACACCTCGGGCACCACCGGCACGCCGAAGGGCGCCTCGCTCACCCACCACAACCTGCTGAGCAACACCGAGGCGTCGCGCAAGCTCATCGACATCGGCCCCGACGACGTGGTGCTCGGCGCGCTGCCGCTCTTCCACTCGTTCGGCCAGACCTGCTCGATGAACGCGGTGGTCTCCGCCGGCGCGACGCTGACGCTCATCCCGCGCTTCGACCCGGTCAAGGGCCTGGAGATCATCCAGCGCGACAAGGTCACGATCTTCGCCGGCGTCCCGACGATGTACAACGCGTTCATGTCGGTGCCGAACGCCGACGAGTACGACACGTCGTCGCTCGTCACGTGCGTGTCCGGCGGCGCGGCGATGCCCGGCGAGATCCTGCGCGGGTTCGAGGAGAAGTTCGGCTGCGTGATCCTCGAGGGCTACGGCCTGTCGGAGACCTCGCCGGTCGCGTCGTTCAACCACCGCGAGATCGGGCGCAAGGTCGGCTCGATCGGCACGCCGATCGAGGGCGTGGAGATGAAGGTCGTCGACGACGAGGGCAACGAGGTCCCGCAGGGCGAGGTCGGCGAGATCGTCATCAAGGGCCCGAACGTCATGAAGGGCTACTGGAACAAGCCGGAGGCGACCGCGGAGGTCATGCGCGGCGGCTGGTTCCACACCGGCGACATGGCGAAGGTCGACGAGGACGGCTTCTTCTTCATCGTCGACCGCAAGAAGGACATGATCATCCGCGGCGGCTACAACGTGTACCCGCGCGAGATCGAGGAGGTCCTCTACGAGCACCCGGCGGTCCGCGAGTGCGCGGTCCTCGGCGTCCCCGACGAGCAGTGGGGCGAGGAGGTCGGCGCCGCCGTCGCGCTCAAGCCCGGCGCCGAGGCGACGCCCGAGGAGCTGCGCGAGTACGTCAAGAGCCAGGTCGCGGCGTACAAGTACCCGCGCCATATCTGGATCGTCGACGAGCTCCCGAAGGGCCCGACCGGCAAGATCCTCAAGCGCGAGATCTCGGTGCCGGCCGGCCGGGAGCGCTGACGCGCAGCGGGCGCGTACGCTGCCGGCCATGCAGCAGCAGCGCACCGAGCGGGTGCAGATCGAGACGGCCCGTCACCGCATCACCGGCGACGTCACGCTGGCCGCCGAGGGCTTCCGGAGCCGGATCTCGGACCTGCTCAACGCGAGCGAGCGCGACTTCCTCGCGCTGACCGACGTCGAGCTCGCGCCGCTCGACGGCGGCGCGGTGGTGCGGCGCCCGTTCGTGGCGGTGGGGCGGCGGCACATCGTGTACGTGGCGCCGGTCGACGAGGGCTGACCTCGCGCCGGCCGGCGCGGGAGGGCCCGCTCAGCGCTCCAGCGTCCGGACGAGCACGTCGACCACGTGCTCAGTGCGCGCCGCGATGAACTCGTCGGAGTACGTGTCGTAGCCCATCCCGGCGAGCATCGTCGCGTCGTGCTCGAGCGGGAACCAGCACAGCGCGACGAGCGAGACGAGGAGCTGGTCGGGGTCGGGCGCCGGCCCGCCCGGCGGGACGATCGACCGGACGAACCCGGCGAGCCCGGCCTCGAGCGCCGGGGAGTGGCGGCGCCGGGTCGCGCGGCGGGGGATCTCGAGCGCCTCGCGCGACATGAGCGTCACGAACGTCGGGCGGAGCTGCAGGAAGCGCAGGTAGCCGCCGACGAGCACCTCCAGGCCGCGGCGCAGCCCCTCGCGCTCGAGCGCCCGGGCGGCGGCGTGGCAGACCCGCTCGAGCTGGACGTCGCGCTCCTCGAACAGCCGCTCGATCACCCGGTCGTACAGGCCGCGCTTGTCGCCGAAGAAGTAGGCCGGCAGCGCCGCCGACACCTCGGCGACGCGGCCGATCTCGGCCAGGCTCGCGCCGTCGTAGCCGTGGCGGGCGAACACCTGCTCGGCGGCGTCGAGGATCGCCTTGCGCGAGCGCTCGGGCTGCCGCGTCACCCCGGTCGCGCTCATCCGGCCCCGCGTTCGTCGCGCGCGCGTCGCACGGCGCGCAGTATCCCCTGATAGCCGGTGCAGCGGCACAGGTTGCCGGCCAGCGCCGCGCGGATCGCGTCGTCGTCGGCGTCGGGCTGCTCGCGCAGCAGCTCCTCGGCGGTGAGGAGCATGCCGGCGGTGCAGAAGCCGCACTGCAGCCCGTGCTCGGCGATGAACGCCTCCTGCAGGGGATGCAGGGGCTCGCCGGGCGCGGAGAGCCCCTCGACCGTGCGCACCTGCGCGCCGTCGGCCTGGAGGGCGAGCAGCGTGCACGCGCGGGCGGTCGCGCCGTCGACCTGGACGGTGCACGCGCCGCAGTGGCCTTCCGCGCAGCCGATCCGGACGCCGAGGACGCCGAGCCGGTCGCGCAGCACCTCGGCGAGCGTCTCGCGCGGCTCGACCTCCGTCTCGCGCGCGGTGCCGTTCACCTCGAGGCGGACGCGCTCGCTCACGCCGCCGTCCTCTCCGCCGCGCGGGCGATCGCCCGCGCGCCCAGCGTGCGCGCAAGATGACGCCGCAGCTCCGCCGACCCGCGCGCGTCGGACGGCGGGTCGAGGCCCGCGGCCGCCGCGTCGAGCGCGGAGGCCAGCTCGGCCGTGCCGGGCCGTAGCCCGCGGACCGCCTCGCCCACGTCGACCGGCACGCGGCCGGCGCCGCCGAGCACGAGCCCGGCCACGACCGGGCCACCGTCGCCCGGCACGCAGCGCGCCCCGGCGCCCGCGACCGGCAGGTCGAAGCGGCGCGGCGCGGTCTCGAGCCATGCCTGCCCCTCGCCGGGGACGGGCGCGGGCAGGCGCAGCGCGACGATCACCTCGCCGGCGCGCAGCCCGCCGGCGAGGAGCGCGGAGACGGCGGCGTCGCGCCGGCCGTCCGGGCCCGCGACCTCGGCGACCGCGCCGAGCGCGACCGCGACCGCCGGCAGCTCGGCCGCCGGGTCGGCGTGCGCGACGCTGCCCACCACGGTCCCGCGGTGGCGGACCGACGGGTGGCCGACCTCGGCGAGCGCCTCGGCGAGCATGGGCGCGCGCCCCGTGACGAGCTCCGAGCGCTCGGCCGTGCGCTGGCGGACCATCGCGCCGATGCGCAGGCCGCCGTCGGGCGTGCCCTCGAGCACGTCGAGCCCCGGCACCGCGGCGAGGTCGACGAGCGTCCGGGGCGCCGGGACGAGGCGGGCGGCGAGCGCGGGCACGAGCGTCTGGCCGCCCGCGAGCGGCCGCGCGCCGTCGCCGGCGAGCGCGGTGAGCGCCTCGGCGAGCGTCCGCGGACGCACGTAGCCGACCGGCGGCAGCGTCATGCGAGCACCCCCGCGAACCGGAGCACGCGCTCGGGCGTCAGCGGCAGGCGGTCGATCCGCGCGCCGCCGAGCGCGTCGGCGACCGCGCACGCGATCGCCGCGGGCGCCGCGATCGCCCCGGACTCGCCCATCCCCTTGACGCCGTTGACGGTCACCGGCGATGGCGACTCGTGGTGGGCCGTCGCCGCCTCGGGCACGTCGGTGATGCGCGGCAGCAGGTAGGTGGCAAACGAGCTGCCCGCCGGGACGCCCGCGTCGTCGTAGGCGATGTCCTCGAGCAGCGCGCCGCCCAGCCCCTGGACGACCGCGCCCGCGGCCTGGCCGTCGACGATCATCGGGTTGATCCGGGTGCCGCAGTCCTCGACGACCGCCAGCTCGCGCACCCGGACCGAGCCCGTGCCGAGGTCGACGTCGACGACGGCGCCGATCGCGCCGTTGCTGTAGGCGGCGGGCGGGTCGTGGAAGGCGGTGACGACGAGCTCGGGATGGTCGAGCCGCGCACGCAGCGCCGGGTCGAAGTGCGCGGCCTCGGCGACCTCCCGCAGCGTCAGCACGCGCTCGCCGTCGCGTACGACGTGGCCGTCGCGGAGGTCGAGCGCGGCGACGTGCGCGTCCAGGCGTGCGGCGGCGACCTCGAGCACGCGGCCGCGCAGCTCGCGCGCGGCGAGCGCGAGCGCTCCGCCGGTGACGGTCGCCACGCGGCTGGCGCGCGTCCCGGCGGTGCTGACCGGGACCGCGTGGGTGTCGTCGGCGACGACCTCGACGCGGTCGGCGGGAACGCCGAGCTCGGAGGCGACGATCTGCGCGAGCGTCGTCGCGTGGCCCTGCCCCTGGCTCGGCGTGCCGACGGCGGCGAGCACGCCGCCGGTCGGGTCGACCTGGAGGCGGACCGTGTCGTGCGAGGCGAACGACCACTCGGACTGCAGCGCGCCGTCGCTGCCCCAGCCGGCGGGCTCGACGTAGGTCGTGACGCCGATCCCGCGGCGCACGCCGGACTCGGGCGGCGGCGTGTCCGCCTCGCGCAGCAGCGAGACCGCCGTGTCGAGCGACGCGACGTAGCTGCCGCTGTCGTAGACCATGCCGGTCGCCGACCGGTACGGGAACGCGCGGACGAGGTTGCGCCGCCGCAGCTCGGCGGGGTCGAGCCCGAGCTCGCGGGCGGCGCGGTCGATCGCCAGCTCGCGCGCGGTGTGCGGCTGCGTCCAGCCCACCCCGCGGTACGGCGAGATCGGCGCGGTGTTCGTGAGCACCGAGCGCACGTGGGCGGCGACGTGCTCGATCGTGTACGGCCCGGGGAGCAGCCCGGCGCCGACGTACGGCTCGATGAGCGCGCTCGCGGCGTTGAACGAGTACGCGCCCGCGTTGCCGACGAGCGATGCGCGGACGGCCAGCAGCTCACCGTCGCCGGACACCGCGAGCTCGAGCGCGATGCGCTGGTCCTTGGCGTGGGGCGCCGCGACGAGCTGTTCGCGCCGGCCCTCGACCCAGCGGACCGGCCGGCCGACCGCGCGGGCGGCGAGCACGACCGCGACCTCCTCGGGGGCGGCCGGGATCTTCAGCCCGAACGCGCCGCCGACGTCGGGCGCGATGACGCGGATGCGGTGCTCGTCGAGACCGGTCGTCTGCGCCAGGCGCCGGCGCAGGAGGTGCGGCCCCATCGTCGAGGCCCACACGGTGACGCGGCCGTCGGGCGCCGGCTCGGCGAGGCAGCCGCGGCCCTCGAGCGGCGCGGCGGCGTAGCGGTTGCCGTGCAGCGGCTGCTCGACGACGAGGTCGGCGGCGGCGAACGCGCCGTCGGGGTCGCCGGAGCGCTTGTCGCCGGCGTAGAGCACGTTGCCCGGCACGTGGTCGTGCACGAGCGGCGCGCCGGGAGCCACGGCGGCGCCGGGGTCGAGGACGAACGGCTCGGGCTCCCAGTCGACGACGACCTGCTCGGCCGCGTCCTCGGCGTGCGCGCGGGTGTCGGCGAGCACGATCGCGACCGGCTCGCCGGTGAAGCGCACCCGGCCGGCGGCGATCGCGGGCTGCGGTGTCTTGCGCAGGCCGGGGATCGTGACGCTGTCGAGCAGCGGCTCGTGCGGCAGGTCGGCGGCGGTGAGCACCGCGGCGACGCCCGGGGCGGCCAGCGCGCCGGCGGTGTCGATCCCGGCGACCCTGGCCGCCGGGTGGGGCGAGCGGACGAACACCGCCTCGAGCTGGCCGGGCCGCCGCAGGTCGCCGACGTGGCGCGCCCCGCCGCGGACGAGCCGCTCGTCCTCGAGCCGGCGGATCCGTCGCCCGATGCTCACGCGTGCGGTTCCTGCGGCAGGTCGGGCCGCGCGCTCCATTCCGCCCACGAGCCGTCGTAGACGGCGAGGTCGGCGTACCCGGCCGCGCGCAGCGCGAGGTACGTCTGGGTCGCGGAGATCCCGCCGCCGCAGTACAGCGCGACGCGGTCGCCCGGCCGCACGCCCGCCTCCTCGGCGAGCGCGCGCAGCTCCTCGACGGGCCGCAGCGCCTTCGTCTCGGGGTCGACGGTCGCCGCCGACGGCAGCCGCCGGGCGCCCGAGATGTGCGCGCCGGCCGCCTCCCACGTCGCGTCGATGCGGCAGTCGAGCAGCACGCGGCCGCCCGCCCGCACGTCGTCGGCGGTCAGGCGCAGCTCGGGCCGCGGCGGGCGCACCGGCCGCGGGCCGGCCGCGGGCGGCGGCGGGTCGCCGGTCGCGACGGGGCCGCCCTCGGCCACCCACCGCGGCCAGCCGCCGTCGAGGACGTGGACCTCGGGCAGGCCGAGGACCTCGCAGGCCCACGCCAGGCGCGGCGCCATGAACAGCGCCGCGTCGTCGTAGGCGACGACGAGGTCCCCGGGCCCGACGCCCGCGCGCCCGAGCGCTGCCGCCACCTGCTCGGCGCTGCCGAGCTGGCCGGGCACGGGGTCGTCGGGATCGGAGGTCTCGCGCGCGACGTCCAGGTAGGCGGCGCCGGGGACGTGGCCGGCCTCGTACGCGCGGCGGCCCGCTCCGGGGTCGTCGAGCGCGGCGCGCACGTCGACGACCCGCAGCCCGGGCTCGCCCAGCCGGTCGCGCAGCTCGGCGGCGGAGATCATCCGAGGACGTCGTAGTCGAGGACCGCGATGTCGTGGAACGGGAGGATGCGGGCCTCGGGGATCGCCTTGATCCGCTTGATCGAGTCGTAGGTCTCGATCGGGTCGATGTGCATCCCGGTCGGGATGACGTCGTAGGTCCCCTTGGCGAGCACGTCCTCCGGCGGCCAGAAGTTCTCGGCGATCGTGCACATGCCGACGATGACGTGCGGCCCCTTCGCGGTCTGGACGACGACGGACTGGCCGGCGGGCGAGTGGCCGGGCGTGACGATGAGCTCGACGCCGGGCAGCAGCTCGGTGTCGCCCTCGAGCAGATCGAGGTCGAGCCCGGCGATCGCCTCGTAGGTCTCCTTCGGCGCGTACGTCGAGGCGAACAGCGGGTGCGCGGGGATCTTCTCCCACTCGGCGCGCTGGACGACGACCCGCGCGCCGGAGCCCGCGAACTTCGGCGTGTTCATCGTGTGGTCCCAGTCGAGGTGCGTCTGGACCACGACGTCGATGTCGGAGAACGCGAGCCCCTGCTCGGCGAGGCGGTCCTCGATCGGCACGACGTCCTCGACGTCGGCGAACCGCTCGCCGGCGAGCATGAGCGGCCCGTCCGCCGGGCGCACCTTCTCCGCGTAGTCGGCGGCGCTGCAGCCGGTGTCGACGAGCACGTTGTGCGAGCCGTCCTGGAGGAGCCAGGCGACGTACGGGATGTCGACCTTCTCCCCGAAGTTGTGCATGTAGGTGAAGCGGCTCTTCTCGCGCTGGGGGCCGATCGCGACGACCAGCGGCGTGATCTTCCAGTCGGGCACGGGAGGACTCCTATTCTTGACTAAACCTGTCGAGATAGTAGCCTATTCCTGTGCGAGCACACAGGAACCGCTCGCGCCCCCTTCCCTCCGACCCTTCCGAGGAACCAGTGCGACCCTCCCGTCACCTCCCGCGCAGATCACTGCTGCTCACCCTCGCCATGCTGCTCGTCGCGGCGCTCGCGCTCGGCGCATGCGGCTCGGACGACGAGGGCGGCGGCGGCTCCGGCTCGGGCTCGAGCAGCGAGTCCGCCTCCAAGGAGCCGATCAAGGTCGGCTCGCTGTTCTCCGTGACCGGCCCGCCCGCCGTCGTCGGCGAGAAGATGCGCAAGGGCCTCGAGCTCGCCATCGACGAGATCAACGCCGCCGGCGGCGTCGCCGGGCGCAAGCTCGAGCTCGTCTTCTACGACCCGGCCGCCGACACGAACAAGGCGATCGACCAGACCCGCCGGCTCATCAGCCGCGACAAGGTCGACGTCGTCGTGGGCGGCGGCAGCCAGTCCGGCATCGCGCTCGCGATGCAGCCGCTGCTCGCCCGCGCCGGGATCCTCTTCATGGCGACCGAGGGCGCACGCGAGATCGTGCAGCCGATCGAGGAGCGCAGGACGACGTTCAAGGCGACGTTCAACGACACCGTCATCCTCCAGCGCCTCGCCGAGTACCTGTCCGAGCAGGGCGTCGGGTCGATCGGGTTCCTGCCCGACACGAGCGGCTTCGGCGAGTCCGCCAAGGCCGAGCTGGAGAAGGTCGCGCCCGAGGCCGGGCTGAAGCTCAGCACGCAGTCGTTCGACCCGACCGCGACCGACCTCACGCCGCAGCTCACCAAGCTGCGCCGGACCAAGCCGGGCGCGTACGTGGCGTGGACCACCACGCCGGCCGGCACCACGTTCCTCAAGAACGCCCGCCGGCTGGGGATCGACGGCCCGGTCGGCCTCGGCTTCGGCTCCGCCGACCCGGCGTTCTACGAGCAGGCGGGCGCCGCCGGCAAGGGCGCGCTCCTCGCCGCGGGCAAGCTGCCCGTCTACGACCTGCTGCCCGACGACGACCCGGTCAAGGAGGTCGTCACGAAGTTCGTCGACGCCTACCAGGACAGGTACGACGAGCCGGCCAACGTCTTCGCCGCGCAGGCGTACGACGGCATGAAGCTCGTCGCGAAGGCGATCGAGGCGACCGGCGGCGACACGTCGGCGGACGCGCTCGCCAAGGCGCTCGAGAGCCCCGACCCGTACCTCGGCGTCAACGGCGAGTTCAAGTACACCGCCGAGGACCACTCGGGCCTGGGCACGTCCGACGTCGCCATCTCCGAGTGGGACGGCAAGCGCTTCGTGCCCGCCGACGGCGGCGGCGCGAGCCGGTAGCGACCCACCGGACGCCGGCGCCATGACGGACCTGCTGCAGCTCACGTTCTCGGGGCTGACGACGGGGGCGGCCTACGCCCTGGTCGCGCTCGCCTTCGCGATCGTGTTCCGCGGCACCCGGGCGATCAACTTCGCCCAGGGCGAGTACGTCATGGTCGCCGGCGTCAGCGCCGGCGCCCTGCACGCGTGGCTCGACCCGCCGCTCGCGGTCGTCGTCGCGGTCGTGCTCGTCGTCGGCGCGCTGTGCGGCGTGCTGACCGAGCTGGTGTGCGTGCGCTTCGTCCGCCGCGACGACCCGCACACCGTGACGCTCGCGACGATCGGCCTCGGCGTCGCGATCAAGGCGGTGGCGCTGATCCTCACCGACCGCAGGGCGTACACGCTGCCGGGGTTCTCGGGCGACACGACGCTCCACCTCGGCGGCGCGGCGGTCGACGCGCAGGCGCTGTGGAACTGCCTGCTCGTCGTGCTCGCCGCGGGCGGCCTGGCGGTCTTCCTGCGCGCGGTGCCGCTCGGCGTCGCGCTGCGGGCGAGCGCCGACGACGCCGAGATGGCGGCGGCGAGCGGCTTCTCGCGCCGCGCCGCGGCCGCGTGGTCGTTCGGCATCGCCGGCGCGCTCGCCGCGGCGGCGGGCGCCGGCCTGGCCGCGGTCAGCCCGGTGAACTACGACTTCGGGACGCTGCTCGGCCTCAAGGGCTTCGCCGCCGCGATGCTCGGCGGGCTCGGGTCGATGCCGGGCGCCGTCGTCGGCGGCTTCGCCATCGGGCTGCTCGAGGCCTGGTTCTCGGGCTACGTCTCGTCGGCGTACGCGGACATCGTCGCGTTCGCCGTGCTGCTCGTCGTCCTGTTCAGCCGGCCGACCGGCATCTTCGCCGCGGTGCGAGTCGAACGTGTCTGAGCGCCGCACCACCCTCCTCACGCTCGGCGCGGTCGCCGCCGGCCTGCTCGTCGCGCCGTTCGCGTTCTCCGGCGACTACGAGCACGGCCTGCTCGTCGGCGTCTGCATCAACCTGCTCCTGCTCACCGGCCTGAACCTCATCGTCGGGATCGGCGGGCAGATCTCGCTCGCGCAGGCCGGCTTCTACGGCTTCGGCGCGTACACCGCCGGCATCCTCGGCGCGGAGGCGATCGGGCCGGTGTGGCTGTCGGTCCTCGCCGCGCCCGTCGGCGCCGCGCTCGTCGCGCTGCTCGTCGGTGCCCCGTCGCTGCGCCTGCGCGGCCTGTACTTCACGATGGCCAGCCTCGGCGCCGGCGTCGTGCTGTTCCTCCTGTTCGGGCGCGCGGTGTCGCTGACCGGCGGGCCGAACGGGCTGCTCGGCGTGCCGATCCTCGAGGCCGGCGGGATCGTGTTCGACACGCCGCTGGCGATGTACGGGCTGGCGGCGCCGGTGGCGTTCGCCGGCCTGGCGTTCGCCGGCTGGCTGGCCGCGTCGCGGTGGGGCCTGGCCGCCCGCGCGGCGGCGGCGTCCGAGCCGGCCGCGGCGGTGGCCGGGGTGCCGGTGTTCCGGATCCGCCTGGCGCTGTTCACGCTCAGCGGCGCCTACGCGGGGATGGCGGGCGCGCTCGAGACCTACGAGAGCGGCTTCGTCAGCCCTGAGCCGTTCGGCTTCTTCGCCGCCGTGACGCTGCTCGTCGTCCTGACGCTGTCGGGCGCCGGGACGCTGCCGGGACCGGTGGTCGGCGCGCTGCTGCTGTTCGGGCTCGACGAGCTGCTGGCCGAGGCCGACGACCTCCGGCCGCTCGTCGTCGGCGTCCTGTTCCTCGTCGCCGTCCAGGCGCTGCCGCAGGGCGTCGTCGGCGCGATCGCCGACCGGCGCCGGGCGCGGCGCGAGCGGCGCCGGTCCCGTCCGGAGACCGAGACCGAGGCCGAGGCGGTGGCGGCATGACGGCCACGCTCGCGGTCGAGCAGGTCGACAAGGCGTACGGCGGCGTGCAGGTGCTGCGCGGCGTGTCGCTCGAGGTCCGCCCCGGGTCGGTGTGCGCGCTCATCGGCCCGAACGGCGCGGGCAAGTCGACGCTGGCCAACGTCGTGAGCGGCATGACGCTCCCGGACCGCGGCGCGGTGCGGCTCGGCGGCGACGACATCACCGCGCTGCCGGCGTGGAAGCGCGCGGCGCGCGGGCTCGGGCGGACGTTCCAGAACCTCGAGCTGTTCGCCGGCCTGACCGTCCTCGAGAACGTCGTCGTCGGCGGCTACGCGCTCGGCCTGCCGGTCTCCGAGCTGCGCGCCCGCGGCCTGGCGGCGCTCGAGCGGTTCGGGATCGCCGCGCTCGCCGACCGGCGGGTCGAGTCGCTGGCGTTCGGCGAGGCCAAGCTCGTCGAGCCGGCGCGGATGCTCGTCGGCGAGCCGGAGGTCGCGATCCTCGACGAGCCCGCGGCGGGGCTGCCGCCCGACAGCGCCGAGCAGCTCGCCGAGCGGATCGCCGCGCTGTGCCGCGACGGCCTCGGCGTCCTGCTCATCGAGCACAACGTGCCGCTCGTCATGGACCTCGCCGACCGGGTCGTCGTGCTCGAGAGCGGCGCGGTCCTCGCCGACGGCCCGCCGGACGAGATCCGCTCCGACCAGCGGGTGATCGACGCCTACCTGGGGGCCGGCGATGCCTGAGCCGCTGCTCGAGGTCCGCGGCCTGCGCGTCTCACACGGCGCCGTCCAGGTCGTCCACGGCGTCGACCTCGAGGTCGGCGACGGCGAGGTGCTCGCGCTGCTCGGCGCGAACGGCGCCGGCAAGACGACGACGCTGCGCGCGGTGCTCGGCCACCTGCCGGTCGGCGGCGGGACGGTCCGGCTCGGCGGCGCCGACATCACCCGCCGGCGCGCGCACGAGATCGCGCGGGCGGGCGTCGGGCTCGTGCCCGAGGGGCGGCGCGTGTTCCGGTCGCTGACCGTCCGCGAGAACCTCCACATGGGCGCCTACGGGCGCGGTGCCGGCCGGCGTCTGCGCGACCCCGGCTCGATCGCCGGGCCGCTCGAGCTGTTCCCCGAGCTCGAGCGGCTGCTCGACCGCCCCGCCGGCCTGCTGTCCGGCGGCGAGCAGCAGATGCTCGCGCTCGGCCGCGCGCTCATGCGCGACCCGAGGCTGCTCGTCCTGGACGAACCGTCGATGGGCCTCGCCCCGAAGATCGTCCAGCGGATCTACGGCGCGCTCGCCGACCTGCGCGAGCGCGGCACGACGATCCTGCTGGCCGAGCAGAACGCGCGCGCGGCGCTGGGGCTCGCCGACCGCGCGGTGCTGCTGAGGACCGGCACGGTCGCGGCCGCCGGGACGGCGGAGGAGCTGCGCGACGACCGCCTCGTGCAGGCGGCGTACCTCGGCGCCTCCTGACGTCCCGTGCCGGCCGCGCCGGCACGGTCGCGATGAGCGGAGAGGGAGGGATTCGAACCCTCGGACGAGGTTGACCCCCGTCACGCGATTTCCAGTCGCGCCCGTTCAACCGCTCCGGCACCTCTCCAGGTCGAGCGAGGATCGACAGGGTAGCCGGGCCCGGGCGTGTGGCGCTCCTCACTCAAGCCTCGCGCCCGATGCCCGATGACGTCCGGGAGTATGGATCGCCTCGTCTCGAAGATCGTCGCCGGCGGCCTGTCGGCTGCCGTCTTCCTGATCTGGTGGCCGCAGCACGTCCAGGGGGAGAGCCTCTTCCACCTGGGCCTCCGCGGCCTGCTGTGGACGCTGGGCTTCGAGTTGATCCTGCTCTCGGTCGGGCCGCTCGAGGACCGCGTGCGCGCGCGCCTGCGCCGGCGCCTCGAGCAGCACCGCAGCCGCGTCCGGGCGCGCGTCGTCGAGGCGCTGCCCGCGCCCGCGCGTACCGGCGGCGCCGTCGCGCTCGCCTGCCTGGGCATCGCCGCGCCGGTCGCGCTGCTCGCCGGCGGGCCGACCGAGGTGCTCGACCGCGAGGAGCCGCCGAAGGTCGTCAGGCAGGTCGTCGTCGAGAAGCCGGTCGTCGAGAGGAAGGTCGTCGTCCGGCGGGTCGTCGAGGCCGCGCCGCAGAGCGCGTCGCCGCTGACGCCCACCGGTGCCGCGCCGTCGGTGCCGGCGGCGCAGGTCACGCGCGAGCGCGCGTCCGCCGCCGAGCGCGAGCGCGGCGCCGGCGCAACGCGCAAGGAGACCGGGCGCAGGGCCGGCACGCCCGCCGCCACGGCCGAGCCGCCCGCGGCCACCAGGCAGGCCGGCACGCCGCAGGCGACGCCGCAGACCACCACCACCGCGCCCGCGACCGAGCAGCAGCAGCCGGCGGCCGACACGAGGACCGCCGCGGCGACCGAGCCGGCCGCGGCCGAGCCCGCCGCGCCGGCGCAGCCCTGACGGGCGCGGCCGCCGCGCACCGCCGGGCGCGGCGCCTCGCTAGACCTGCCAGCGCCCGTCGCGCAGGACCGGCACGACCTCGCCGCCGCCCGTCACGCCGCTGACCGTCACGTCGTCCGAGCCGATCATGAAGTCGACGTGGATCGCGCTCGTGTTCGCCCGCTCGCGGTCGCGCTCGTCCTCGACCGTGAACCCGTACGCCGAGCCGAGCGCGATGTGGCTTGCCGCGTTCTCGTCGAGCAGCGTGTCGTAGAAGACCGTGTCGAGCGGGCCGATGCGGCCCTCGCGATCGACGAGCGCGACCTCCCCCAGGCGCGACGCGCCCTCGTCGCGCGCCGCGTACGAGCGCAGCACCTCGGCGTTCTCGTCGGCGTCGATCTGCACTGCGCGCCCGGCCTCGAACCGGACCTTCAGCCCGCGGACGATCGAGCCGCCGAGGTAGAGCGGCTTCGTCGCCGTCACGACGCCGTCGACCCGCGCCGGGTCGGGCGTCGAGAAGACCTCCTCGGTCGGGAGGTTCGGCATGTGCTCGAGGCCGTCGACCGTGTGGAAGCGCGCGGCGATGAACCGCGAGCTCGGCAGCAGGCCGACGGTCAGGTCGGTGCCCGGGCCCTCGAAGCGCAGCGCGTCGAAGCGGCGCTCGGTCAGCCGCGCCGCCACGTCGACGAGCGTGTCGGCCCGCTCGCGCCACGCGGCGACCGGGTCGTCCTCGTCGAGGCGCAGGACGTGGACGATCTGCTCCCAGAGCCGGTCGAGCGCCGCGTCCGGGCCGAGGCCGGGATGGACCAGCCGCGCCCAGCCGCGCGTCGGCGCCGGCGCGATCGTCCAGTTCGTCGTCCGGTCGTTGACGACCTGGGCGGACTCCTTGAGGAACGGCAGCTGGTCGCGGCCGGCCAGCGCGGGGTCGAGGCCCTCGAGCGCGTGCGGGTCGGCCGGCCCGCTCATCCCGATCCGCGCGCCGTGCGCGTCGCCGATCGCCAGCAGGCGCTCGCCGTACCACGGCGGGACGAAGTCGAGCGTGTCCGGGTCGGCGTGCTCGATCCGCGCGCGCTTGACGTGCAGGTCGAACACCGCGACGTCGACGAACCTCGCGCCCGCCTTGTACGCCTCGACGGCGAGCGCGCGGTGGAACGCCTCCTTGCCGGGCTCGGAGCCGATCGCGACGATCTGGCCGGGCTGCACGTTCGCGCCGAAGCCGACGACGAGGCGCGCCCAGCGCTCGAGGACATCCGGCGGGACGCTCATCGCGGCTGCGACTGCCCGGGATCGTCGACCATCTCGATGACCCCGTCTATACCCGCGATCTCGACGATGCGATGCACGGTCGAGCCGGGCGCGCCGCGGACGCACGTGAACCGCCCCCCGTGCTCCTCGGCGCTGCGATGCGCGCCGACGACGACGCGCAGGCCGCTCGAGTCGATGAAGTCCAGCGACCGCAGGTCGAGCACCACCCAGCGGCCCTCGTGCAGCGGCGGCATGACCGCCTGCTCGAGCTCGGGCGCGCTCGCCATGTCGAGCTCGCCGCGTGGGGTGACGACGATGCGGTCCTCGCGCTCGTCGATCTCGATGGCGAATGGCTCGACGGCGTCCATCAGAGCGGCGTAGTGTACGAGCCTCGGTCGCGTGACGACGCGGTGGGTCGGCGTGCGCATCCCTTCGTCATCAACGGGGAAGGTCAGGCTCCATGGCAGAGACCACGACGCGTGAGCGCAAGCTCATCCAGTACCTCAACGAGGCGTACGGGAAAGAGAAGCAGCTCGAGACCGTCCTCCAGGCACAGATCAAGCTCGTCAAGTCGCTTGATCGCAAGACGATCGTCAAGCGCCTGCAGGACCACCTCAAGGAGACCAAGGCGCAGGCGCGTGGTCTCGAGAAGCGGATCAAGCAGCTCGGCGGCAAGGCCGAGGCGGCGAACGTCCCAGGACCGGACATCGCCTCCGACGCGGTGAGCGCGGTGACCAGCGCGGCGAACAAGGCGATGGCCGCCGCGAAGGGGCCGGTGCAGGCGCTGCGCGGGACGAGCCCGGCCGACAACGTGCTGCGCAACCTGCGCGACGCGTTCTGGAACGAGGCGGAGGAGATCGCGCACTACAACGTGATCGAGGCGGTCGCCGACCAGCTCGGCGACAAGGACACCGCCAAGCTCGCGCGCGAGTTCCGGCGCCAGGAAGAGCGGATGCAGAACTTCCTCTCCAAGCAGCTCCCGTCGCTCGTCAAGGAGGTCATCAAGGCCGAGGTGCCGGCGAAGGAGCGCAAGCCTGCCGCCGCCACGACGTCCGCGCGCTCGTCGTCGCGCCGCACCACGACGTCGCGGGCCAAGAAGACGTCCGGCACGACGTCCCGGGCCAAGAAGGCGTCGGGCACGTCGTCGCGCGCCAAGGCCGCGAGCGGCACGAGCTCGCGGGCCAAGGCGTCCGGCGGCTCGTCGCGCAGCGCCGCCTCGCGCAGCACGTCGTCGCGGTCGCGCTCGTCCGGCTCGACGTCGCGCGCGAAGTCCTCCGGCTCGTCGTCGTCGCGGTCGCGGAAGAGCAGCAGCTAGGAGCTAGCCCGCCCGAGCCAACGGCGCCTTGCCCCAGCGCGCGCTCTGCGCGAAGTCGACGAGGCGCCCGAAGTAGTCCCGCAGCGGTGGCGGCGCGATGCCCGCCGGGCCGAGCACAGCCCGCGAGCGCGCGTCGTCGAACTCCAGCGCCATGTCGAAGTACGGCAGGTACTGCGCCGCCTCCGCGCTCCGCTCCAGGAACTCCTGCGGCACCGCCGCGACGCGCGGCCGCGGCCGGCCGAGCTTCTCGGCGGCCAGCCGCATCAGCTCCTCGACCGTGACCGCGTCGCGCCCGGCGACGAGATGGAGCGTGCCGTGCACGTCCGGGCGCTCGCGCGCGATGTGCACGATCGCGTCGGCGACGTAGTCGACGGGGACGATGTCGACGCGGGCGCGCGGGCGCGCCGGGACCGACGGCAGCAGGCCGCGCGCGTACGCGCGCAGCGGCCAGTACAGGACGTTGAACGACGCGGTCCAGCCGGTGTCGCTCTCGCCGACGACGATGCTCGGCCGCAGGATCGCCGCGTCCGGCCGTGCCGCGCGCACGACCTGCTCGGCCTCGAGCTTGGAGCGCTCGTACGTGTTGCGGTGCTCTTGGCCGATGTCGAGGTCGTCCTCGCCGAACCGGCCCTCGTGGCGGCCGGCGACGAACGCGGTCGACACGTGGACGTAGCGCGCGCCCAAGCGCTCGGCGGCGGCGAGCACGTTGCGGGTGCCGCCGACGTTGATGCGGCGCGCCTCCTCGAGGTCCAGGCCGAACGACACGGACGCCGCGCAGTGCACGACGGTGCCGATGCCGGCGATCGGCGGCAGCGGCCCGGTGACGTCGCCCTCGATCGCGGTGACGCGGTCGCGCCGGCCGGCGGGCACGCCGATGCGGTCGAGCGCCGCGCGCAGGCGCGCGGCGGGCTGCGGGCCCCGCACGAGCGCGATCACCTCCTCGTCCCCGCGCTCGAGCAGCCGCGCGAGGACCTCCATCCCGACGAAGCCGGTGGCTCCGGTGAGCAGGACCGTCACGCCGTGGGCACCGCCTCGGCGGCGTCCGTCGCGGGCACCGGGCCGACGGCGTGCAGGCCGCCGTCGACGTGGAGGATCTCGCCGGTGATCGCGCGCGCGAGGTCGCTGAAGAGGAAGCAGACGGTGTCGGCGACCGGCTCGGGATCGTCGACGTCCCAGCCGAGCGGCGCGCCGGCGGCCCAGGCGTCCTTGAGCCGGTCGAAGCCGGGGATGCCGCCCGCCGCGAGCGTGCGGATCGGGCCGGCCGACACGAGGTTCGCCCGGATCCCGTGCGCGCCGAGGTCGCGCGCGAGGTACCGGTTGACCGCCTCGAGCCCGGCCTTCGCGACGCCCATCCAGTCGTAGGCCGGCCACGCGACCTGCGCGTCGAAGTCCAGGCCGACGATGCTGCCGCCGTGCTCGCGCATGAGCGGCAGCGTTGCCTCGGCGAGCGCCTTGAGCGAGTAGGCGCTCGTGCGGAACGCGGTGGTCGCGCTGTCGGCGGGCGTCCCGAGGAAGTCACCGCCGAGCGCGTCCGGCGGCGCGAACGCGATCGCGTGCAGGACGCCGTCGACGCGGCCCCAGCGGCCGTCGAGCTCGGTGCGCAGCGCGAGCAGGTCCTCCTCGCGGTTGACGTCGAGCTCGAGCACGTCGGGGGTGTCGTCGCCGGGCAGCGCGCGGGCAGCGCGCTCGGTCAGCCGGCGGGCGCGGCCGAAGCCGGTGAGCACGATCTCGGCGCCCTCCTCGCGGGCGCGGCGCGCGACGTGCCAGGCGATCGAGTCGCGCGTCACCACGCCGGTGACGACGAGGCGCTTCCGGTCGAGCAGGCCGCTCACAGCGGGATCGGCACGAAGCCGTCGTCGGCGGGGGCGGTCGCGGGGGCCGGCGCGTCGTCGCGGCGCCACAGCGCCTCGACCTTCGCGCGGCACACGGTCTGGCCGTGCTGGTTGAGGATGCGCAGGCCGAGCGTGACGAGGCCGGCCTCGTCGCTGACGGGCTTGAGGCCGGTGACCCGGCCCTCGACGTGGATCGAGTCGCCGAGCCGGACCGGGCGCTTGAAGACCGCGTCGGAGATGCGGCGGAGCGCCATCACGCGCTCGGGGTCGAACCCGACGAGCCCGACCGCGTATGACAGCACGAGCATCCCGTGCGCGATCCGCTCGCCGAACGGCGACTTCGCCGCCCAGTCGGCGTCGCAGTGCTGCGGGTGCAGGTCGCCGGTCTGGGCGGCGAACGCGTGGACGTCGCTCTCGGTGACGGTCCGCCCGCGCGAGGCGAACGTGTCACCTTCGCTCAGGCGCTCAAAGGGCTTTTCCAGCATCTCGTTCCTCGCAAATTCCGCAAAGGGGTCAGACCCCTTCATCTCCCTGGGCGTTTCAAGGGGTCAGACCCCTTCAGGTGGTGGTCGGGTCGAGCGCGGCCAGCGCCCCGGCCAGGCGCTCGCGGGTCTCGGCCGGCGTGATGACCTCGTCGATCGCCCCGAGCTCCGCCGCGCGATGCGCGCCGAGGTGCTCGTCGGCGTAGCTGCGCGCCAGCCGCGCCGCCACCGCGTCCGGGTCGTCGGCCGCCGCGATGTCGCGCCGGTGCACGATGCCGACCGCCTGCTTCGGGCCCATCACGCCGAGCTGGGCGCGCGGCCACGCGAACGCCAGGTCGGCGCCGAGCTCCTTCGAGTTCATCGCGATGAACGCGCCCCCGTACGCCTTGCGCAGCACGAGCGTGACCTTCGGGACGCGCGCCGCCGCGAACGCCCGCAGCAGGCCCGCGCCGTGGCGGATGACGCCGTCGCGCTCCTGCTTGGAGCCCGGCAGGAACCCGGGCGTGTCGACGAGCACGACGAGCGGCAGCCCCCAGCGGTCGCAGTCGCTCACGAACCGCGCGGCCTTCTGCGCGCTGTCGGCGCACAGCACGCCGCCGAGATGCCTCGGCTGGTTGGCGACGATCCCGACCGCCCGGCCGTCGATCCGCGCGAACGCGCACACCACGTTGCGCGCCCACCGCGGCGCGACCTCCAGCAGCCGCCCGTCGTCGACGATCGCCCGCGCGACGTCGCGCACGTCGTACACGCGGCGGTCGTCGTCGGGGACGACGCGGTCCGGCGGCGGCCCGCCGGCGTCGTCGTGCGTGAAGCGGCGGCCGTTGGCGTGCGCGCCGCCGGGCCCGTGCGCCCCGGGCGCGTCGACCCGGGGGATCGTGAGCATCGCGAGCAGGTCGCGCACGAGCAGCGCCGCGTCCGCGTCGGTCGCCGCCGTGAAGTGGCTGACGCCGTTGCGGTCGTGCACGCGCGCGCCGCCCAGCTCGGCCGCGGTCAGCCGCTCGCCCATGACCTCCTCGACGACGCCCGGCCCGGTGAGGAACATCGTCGCCGCCTCGGTCATGACGACGAAGTCGTTCAGCGCCGGCGCGTACGAGCCGCCGCCCGCCGACGCCCCGGTGATCACCGAGATCTGCGGCACCTGTCCCCACAGCCGCACATGCTCGGCGAAGATCCGCCCGTAGCCGCCGAGCGCGAGCAGCCCCTCCTGGAGCCGCGCGCCCGCCGACTCGACGAACCCGACCACCGGGGCGCCCGCGCGTCCGGCGAGCCGCAGCACGCGGACGATCGTGTCCGCGTGCGCCTCCCCGAGGGAGCCGCCGGCGAACGACGGGTCCTGCGCGTAGCAGTAGACCGGGCGGCCGTCGACGCGGCCGACGCCGCCGACGACACCGTCCCCGGCGCGCGCGCGGTCGCCCATGCGCGACGACACGACCCCGCTGCGGATGACCTGCAGCGAGCCCGGGTCGCACAGCGCCTCGAGCCGCTCGAGCGGCGTCAGCCGCTCGTCGGTGCGTGGGACGACGGCGAGCGTGCTCATACCGCCCTCCCCGCTCCGGACGTGCGATCGGACGGGGGCATCGTCACGCGGCCGCCAGGCACAGTACGGCGTTGTGGCCGCCGAACCCGAACGAGTTCGACAGCCCGATCGCGGGCCGGCCGTTCGACCGTGCGAGCGGTCGCGCGGCGCCGGGGACGTAGTCGAGGTCGAGCTCCGGGTCGGGCTCCTCGAGCCCGAGCGTCGGCGGCGCGACGCGGTCGCGCAGCGCCAGCAGCGTCGCGACCGCCTCGACCGCGCCGGCGGCGCCGAGCAGGTGGCCGATGGCCGACTTCGTGCTCGACACCGGCACCTGCGCCGCCCGCTCGCCGAGCGCGCGCTTGAGCGCGACGGTCTCCGAGCGGTCGTTGAGCGGCGTCGAGGTGCCGTGCGCGTTGACGTAGTCGACGTCGTCGGGCCCGATGCCCGCGTCGCGCAGCGCGGCGCGCATCGCCGCGGCGGCCGCGGTGCCCTCCGGATCGGGCGCGGTGAGGTGGTAGGCGTCCGACGTCGCGCCGTAGCCGAGCACCTCGCCGAGGATCTTCGCGCCGCGCCGCTCGGCCTTCTCGCCGTCCTCGAGGATGAGCACCGCGGCGCCCTCCCCCATGACGAAGCCGTCGCGCCGGCGGTCGAACGGGCGCGAGATGCCCACCTCGGACGTCGCGTCGAGGGCGGCGAACGCCGCGCGCGCGAGCGGGGTCAGGCCGGCCTCCGAGCCGCCGGTCACGACCGCGTCCGCGTCGCCGTTCTTGATGAGGCGTGACGCGGCGCCGATCGCGTGCGCGCCGGCCGCGCACGCCGACACGACGCCGTACGTCTGGCCCCGCAGCCCGTGACGCAGCGACAGCGCCGCCGCACCGGCGTTGCTCATCATGAGCGGCACGGCGAGCGGCGAGACCTTCTGCGGCCCTGACTCGATCATCGCGGCGTGGTTGGACTCGATCGTCCCGATGCCGCCGATGCCCGTGCCGAACACGCACCCCATCCGCTCGGGGTCGTACGGCAGGCCGTCGGTGTCCCAGCCGGCCTCGGCGACCGCCTCGGCGCACGCCGCGACCGCGAGCTGCGTGAAGCGGTCCGAGCGGCGCGCTTCCTTGGCGGTCATCGCGACCTTCGGGTCGAACTCCGCGCAGGGTGCCTCGCCGTCCTCGATCCCGCACGCGCCCGCGGTCCAGCGTTCGTGCAGGGTGCGGGCGCCGACGCCGAGCGGCGTCACCGCGCCCACGCCGGTGATGACGACGCGCCGGTTCATCCCGCTCGCGCGACGATGAGGTCGATGGCCTCGCCGACGGTCTTGATCTGGGCGACGTCGTCGCCCTTCAGGCGCACGCCGAACTTCTCCTCGACGACCTGGCTGAGCTCCGCGAGGTCGAGCGAGTCGACGTCGAGCTCCTCCCACGTCGCGTCGTTCGTGATCTGGTCACGGTCGGGGCCGATCTCGGCGAGCGCGTCGTAGACGACGGGCTGGACCTGCTCGGCGGTGACGGTGGCGGACATGTCTGGTGATCTCCTCTCGTTGGCGTTCAGGTCAGGCGCTCAGGCCGCCGTCGACGGTGAGCACGGTTCCGGTGACGTATGCGGCCTCGTCGGAGGCCAGGAAGCGCACGCACGCGGCGACGTCCTCGGGGCGGCCGGCGCGGCGCGCGGGGATCTCGCCGAGCACGTCCTCGGGCAGCTCGGCGGTCATGTCGGTGGTGATGAACCCGGGCGCGATCGCGTTGACGGTCACGCCGCGGCGGGCGACCTCGACGGCGATCGTCTTCGTCATGCCGATGAGCCCGGCCTTCGACGCGGCGTAGTTCGCCTGCCCAGGGTTCGCGCGCGGCCCGACGACCGACGCGATGTTGATGACACGGCCGTGCCGGCGGCGCACCATCCCGCGCAGCGCGCGCCGCGTGAGGCGGAACGCCGCGGTGAGGTTCGTCGCCAGCACGGCGTCCCACTGCTCGTCGTCGAGCTGGACGGCGAGCCCGTCGGCCCGCACGCCCGCGTTGTTGACGAGCACCGCGACCGGCCCGAGACGCTCCTCGGCCTCCGCGAGGAGCGTCTCGGCGGCCTCCGGCGCGGTCACGTCGGCCTCGAGCGCGACCGCGTCGCCCTCGATCCCGTCGGCGACCGCCCGCGCGGCGTCGGCGCCCGAGCGGTACGTCAGCGCGACCGGCCAGCCGTCGGCGGCGAGCGCGCGGGCGACCGCGGCGCCGATCCCGCGCGACCCGCCGGTGACGAGCGCGCACCCCTCGCGGGTGCGGGCGCCGCCGGGGGCGGACGGTTCGGTGACGGTCTCTAGGGCCATGTGAGCACCCCCGCTCCGTAGACGAATCCGGCGCCCATCGCGCCCAGCACGACGCGCGCCCCGCTGGTGAGCCGGCCCTCGTCGCGCGCGATCGTCAGCGCGATCGGCAGCGTCGCGGCGGACGTGTTGCCGAGGTCGGCGATCACGTCGACGACCCGCTCGCGCGGGAGGTCCAGCTTCTCGGCCACCGCGTCGAGGATCCGGCGGTTGGCCTGGTGGAAGACGAAGAGGTCGACGTCGGCGAGCTCGATCCCGGCGGCGGCGCACGCGTCGAGCGTCGCCTCGCCCAGCGCGGCGACCGCGCTGATGAACGTGCCGTGCCCGTCCATCCGGATGCGCTGCTCGTCGCGGTCGATCGTGATGAGCGGGGCGAGCGAGCCGTCGCTGCGCAGGACGACGGGCGCGAGGCTGCCGGCGCCCGCGGAGACGACCGCCGCGCCGGCGCCGTCGGCGAACACCATCGCGGTCGCGCGGTCGCCGGGGTCGGTGACGCGGAGCATCGCCTCAGCGCCGACGACGAGCACGTGCTCGGCGCGGCGCGCCTCGATCTGCGCGCACGCGAGCTGCAGCGCCGACAGGAACCCGACGCACGCGGCGTTGACGTCGATCGCCGCCGCCTTCGTGCCGAGCGCGTGCGCGACGAGCGGCGCGCAGCCGGGTGTGATCTCGTCGGCGGTGAGCGTCGCGACGAGCACCTGGTCCAGATCGCCGGGGTCGATCCCCGCGTCGGCGACCGCGGCGCGCGCGGCCTGCACCGCGAGGTCGGTCAGGCGCTCGCCGTCGGCGAGGCGGCGCCGGGAGCGGATGCCGGTGCGCCGCTCGATCCAGCGCTCGTCGACGTCGAACCGGCGCGCGATCTCCGCGTTCGGCACGACGTCCTCGGGCAGCGCCATCCCGACGCCCGCGATGCCCGCGGTCCGCGCCGGGGTGGGCACGGCGAGCTGCGGCTCGCCGGCGACGACGGGGGTCTCCTCGCGGGGCTGGGCGGCGAGGCCCTCAAGCACGCGCGGGCTCCAGGTTGCGCTTGACGAGCTTGTGCAGCACGCGACCCGGCCCGGCGTCGACGAACGTGTCCGCGCCGAGGCCGGCGAGCGCGCGCATCGTCGCGGTCCACCGCACGGGGGCGGTGAGCGCGGCGGCGAGCTCGAGCTCGGGGGCGGTCATCGGCGCGGCGCTCGCGCACGACACGACGGTGACGCGCGGCTCGCGGAACGGCACGTGGGAGAGCGCCTCGGCGAACGGCGCGACCGCGGGCTCCATCGCCGGCGAGTGGAACGCCCCGGCAACCCCGAGCTCCATCGCCTTCAGGCCGTGTGCGCGCGCGGCGGCCGCGGCGGCGTCGAGGTCCGCGGGCGCGCCGCTCAGCACGATCTGCCCGGGCGCGTTGAGGTTCGCGACGTACACGCCGTGCTGGTGGGCGAGCGCCTCGGCGGTCTCCTCGTCGGCGCCGAGCAGCGCGAGCATCGTGCCGGCCCCGCCGCGCTCCTCGCCCGCCTCGGCCATGAGCCGGCCGCGGAGGACGACGAGCTCGAGCGCGTCGCCGGCGTCGATCGCGTCCGCGGCGACGAGCGCGGCGAACTCCCCCAGCGAGTGCCCGGCGACCGCGATCGCGTCCGCGCGGACCTCCGCGTCGAGCCGCCGCCAGCCCGCGACGCTGGCGCAGAAGATCGCCGGCTGGGCGTAGCGGGTCGACTCGGTGACGCGCGCGAATGCGTCGTCGCCCACGAGCTCGTCGCAGCGGGCGAGGAGGTCGGGCGCGGCCTCGGCGACGAGGTCACGCATTCCGGGCACGTGGCTGCCCTGGCCGGGGAAGAGGACCGCGGTCGGCATGGCCCCCACCCTGAGCGGGACGCGGCCGACCGCGGAGATCTACCCGCGCGTCATCCCCCGATCGGGGGGAGAACTGCACACGGGTGGGGGGGGCCGCTCCGCCGTCCGGTCCATCGGCCCCGGACCCGCCGTCGGAGGGCTCGTCAGGCGAGCAGGCCGAGCCGCTGCGCGCGCTGGACCGCCTCGGTCCGGTTGCGCACGCCCAGCTTGCGGTACAGCGCGCCGGTGTACTCCTTGACCGTCCACGGCGAGATGTGCAGCGCCGCCGCGATCTCGCGGTTCGTCGCCCCCGAGGCGATGAGGTCGAGCACCTCCTGCTCGCGCTCGGACAGCCGGTTGGCCGGCGGCTCCTCGATCTCGGGGAACACGGTCATCCCGCGCCCGACCATCCGGACAGCCTCGGCGATCTCGCGCGCCGGCCACTCCTTCGGCACGAAGCCCGCCGCGCCCGCCGCCCGCGCCGCCGCGGGCGAGATGCGCCCCGCGCCGGAGATGAGCAGCACCCGCGTCTTCGGCGAGCGCTCGCGCAGCGCCTCGCACACCTGCGCGCCGGACTCCTCGCCGATGAACAGGTCGACGAGCGCGACGTGCGGCTCGTAGCGCAGCGCCAGCGCGATCGCCTCCTCGCCGGTGCGTGCGCTGACGCACCGCTCGACCCACGACTGCTCGGTGAGCATGAGCCGGAACCCCCAGTGCACGACGTCGTGGTCGTCGACGACGAGCACGCGCAGCCGCGGCGGTCCTCCGTTCGCCGGCGTGCTCACGACCCGTCCCCGTCGACCGGCACGAGCAGCCGCACCCGCCACTGCCCCGGCTCGGCGCGCCCGAACTCCACCACGCCGCCGTGCTGCAGCGCCTCGACGGCGGCGAGCCGCAGCCCCATCCCGGTCCCGTTCCCCGGCGTCTCCGGGACGCCGTCGTTGACGACCTCCATGACGAACGCGCCGTTGCGCTCGATCCGCACGACGAGCCGCCGCGGGTCGGCGTGCTTGAGCGCGTTGCGGACCGCCTCGGTGAAGATCGACTGCGCGAGCGGCTCGAGGTGCGCGGGCACGGTCGCGCCGGGTGCGAGGTCGAGCGTCACGGCGAGGTCCTTGCGCTCGGCCGCGACGAGCCGCACCTCGTCGAGCAGCGTCGTGCGCGTCTCGCGGGTCTCGATCCCGAGCGGGCGCTGCACCGCCCGGCGCAGGTCGGTGAGCGCCTCCTGGATCTCCTCCGCGCAGCGCTTGCGCGCCTCGGCCGGCAGCTCCTCGCCCGACAGCGCCATCGAGACCCCGAACAGCCGCTGGATGACGCCGTCGTGGATCTCGCGCGCGAGGTCGATGCGCTCCTGGAGCTGGCGCGCGCGCTCCTGGGCGCGGGTCGACACGCGCGCGCTGGCGGCGAGCGCGGCGATCTTCCCCAGGCTCCACAGCAGGTGGCGCTCGCCGTCGGTCAGCGGCCGGTCGAGCGCGCGGTCGCTGAGGATGACGCCCGGCCAGCGGCCGGCGGCCGACACCGGCGTGCACACGAGCCGGGTCTCGCCGAGGAAGCGCTCGTACTCGGGCGGCAGGAGCGCGGCGAACCCCTCGGTCGCCTCGAGCACGCGGTCCTCGCTGAGCGCCCGCAGCGCCATCGGCGCCGAGTCGACGTCGATGCGCAGATCGCGGAACGACTCGATGTCGATGTTGTGGCTGCCGGCCACGCGCACCCGCCTGCGCGCCGAGTCGTAGAGGAACACGACCGCGCGGTCCATCTCGGCGAGCGTGCACGCGGCCTCGCAGAGCTTGTTGTGGAAGCTGCCCTGCGCGGTGTCGCTGTCCGCCGCGAAGAGCAGATCGGCGAACGTCTCGACGGCTCTGACCTCGACCTGCACGACACGTACCCTCTCGCATCGGTCAATGCCCGTGCCCGCCGGTGCCGGCGCGCCCCGTACCATGCGCGGGATGTCCCCGAGCGCTCCAGGAACCTCGACCACCGCCCGCCGCGCGCCGGGCGGGCCGCCGAAGGGCGACCGCCGGCGCAGGGCGATCCTCGACGCGGTCGAGCGCCTGCTGACCGAGAAGACGATCGCCCAGCTCTCGGTCGAGGACATCGCGGCCGCCGCGGGGATCTCGCGCTCGGGCTTCTACTTCTACTTCGAGAGCAAGTACGCGGCGCTCGGCGACGCGCTCGGCGACGTCGGCGACGAGATGTCCCGGGCCGCCGAGGACTTCTTCGCCGGCACCGACGAGCCGCCGGAGGTGTACGTGCCGCGCGCGCTCTCGCGCGTGAAGGACCTGTGGCGCCGCCACGCCGACCTGATGGTCGCGATCGTCGACGCCGCGCACAGCGACTCGGGCGCCCGCGCGTTGTGGGATGCCTGGGTCCTGCAGTTCGTCGAGAGCATCGCCGAGCGCATCGAGTTCGAGCGCGCGGCCGGCCGCGCCCCGGACGGGCCGCCGGCGCGCGACCTCGCGCGGACGCTCATGCTCATGAACGCGGCGGTCCTCGACGGCGACGCGCGCGACGTCGCGACGCGCGGGTCGGGCGGGGACACCGTCGCGGCGCTCACGCACGTCTGGCTCGGCGCCGTGTGGGGCATCGGGCCTTCCGTCGGACGGTCCTGACGGCCGCCCGGTGGTTTCGACCGCCGGTCCCTTGCCCGGGGGATCGGCGGAGGCGACCATCGGGCCATGGTCACCTCCAGCCTCTCCCGTCTGGCCGGCGTGATCGTCCGCCGGCGCACCGCCGTCGCGAGCTGCGCGACGTGCCACGGGCCGGTGTTCGGCGACGAGCACCACGTGCGCCTGCACGGCCTCGTGCTGCACCGGCGCTGCGTGCCGTACCGGCGGAGGGTCTGACCGCGCTGCTATGCGACCGCGCCGGTGAGCCAGCCGTCGATCTGCGGCTCGAACCGCCGGCGCGGCATCGCGCCGACGATCCGCCCGAGCTCCCGGCCCGCGCGGAACAGCACGAGCGTCGGCATCGACAGGATCCCGTAGCGCGCCGCGACCGCCTGGCTCTCGTCGACGTCGATCTGTACGACGCGCAGGTCGTCACGGTCGGCGTCGAGCGCCTCGAGGTGCGGCGCGATCATGCGGCACGGAGGACACCACGACGCGGTGAACTCGACCAGCACGGGCGCCTCGGCTTCCAGGACGTCGCGCTGGAAGGTGTCGTCCGTGATCGTCGCAAGGCTGCTCATCGGAGCGCTCCTCTCGGTCGGGTTGCACGGCAGCGTGCCGCCGGGCGCGCGGCGCGGCATCGGGGGTTCGCCCCTACGCGCCCGCACCACCCCGTGCCGCCCGCGGCAAGCAGCCGGGTGGCGCACCGGGAACCGACACGGGGGCGCAGCCGCGCGCCCGATCGTTGGACCGGCTGCACATCGTGGCGGGCGCCGCGGGCCGCCAGAGTCCGGTGCATGGGAGCAGGACGACCGCTCATCGGCATCTCGACGTCGGAGCTGCGGCGCTCGCCGGGCGACCGCGACGCGCAGCAGGCCGACCCGGAACGGCGCGAGCTGGCGCTCGGGATGCGCTACCTGGACGCGATCACGCGGGTGGGCGCGGTCCCGGTGATCCTCGCGCCGATCGCGCCGGAGGCGCTCGACGCGCTGCTCGACCGCCTGAGCGGCATCGTCCTGTCGGGCGGGCCGGACCTGCACCCGTCGGCGTACGGGCGCGAGCCGCATCCCGAGCTCGGCCCGACCGAGCCCGACCTGGACCGGTTCGAGATCTCGCTCGTGCGCCGCGCCGACGCGCGCCGGCTGCCGACGCTCGGCGTGTGCCGCGGCGCGCAGGTGCTGAACGTCGCGCGCGGCGGCACGCTGCACCAGCACCGCACCGGCCACCGCCAGTCCGAGCCGGGCGACCGGACGACCCACGCGGTACGCCTGCGGCCGCGCAGCACGGTCGCGTCGCTGCTCGGGTGCACGTCGCTCGACGTGAACTCGTTCCATCACCAGGCGATCGACCGGCTCGGCGACGGGCTGCGCATCGCCGGCCGTGCCGAGGACGGGATCGTCGAGGCGATCGAGGACCCGGCGCGCGACTTCGTCGTCGGCGTGCAGTGGCACGCCGAGTGCCTGGTCGACGACGCCACGCACCGGCGGCTGTTCGCGGCGCTCGTCGACGCCGCGCGGCTGCGCGACCGGATGATCCCGGTCGCGCGCGTGACGGCGGCGTAGGTCGGGGCGGCGTAGGTCAGGCCGCCGGCGGCGCCGCGGCCTCGGCGAGCTGCCGGAAGGCCGCCCGCGTCACCTCGGGCCCGGCCTTCTCCGGCGTGCCGGCGTCGAACGGCGGCTGCGGGTCGTACTCGAGCGCGAGCTGCGCGACGCGCCCGGCCTCGTCGCCGTGGACGCGCGCGGTGAGCGCGAGCGCCATGTCGATCCCGGCCGACACCCCGGCGCTCGAGACGAACGGCGGGTCGAAGACCACGCGCCCGCCGGCGACCTCGATGTCGGCGCCCATCGACGCCAGGCCCTCGCGGAACGCCCAGTGCGTCGTCACGCGGCGCCCGGCGAGCAGCCCCGCGGCCGCGTAGATCCCGGCGCCGGTGCACACCGACGCGAGCCACGTCGCCGTCGGGGCGACCGCCCGTACCCACCCGAGCAGCGCCTCGTCGCCGAGCGGCCCGAGCGGCCGCGCCGAGCCGGGGACGACGACGACGTCGGGCGCCGGCGCGTCGTCGAACGTCGCGGTGGGCAGCGCGGCGATCCCGCTGTCGGCGCGGACGGGCTCGCGCGAGCGCGCGACGAAGTTCAGGCGCGCGCCGGGCCAGCGGGCGAGCACCTCGGTCGGGCCGGCGAGGTCGAGGACTGCGAAGTCGTCGTACAGGACGAACGCGAGGTTCACGCGGCGCTCCTCAGGTCGGGGGTGGCGGAGGTCGTCCCGAAGCGGCGGCGGTACTCGGCGGGGCCGACGCCGAGCACGCGCAGGAACGCGCGCCGCATCGTCTCGGCGCTGCCGAACCCGCTGCGGCGGGCGATGACGTCGACGCTCAGGCTCCCGCTCTCGAGCAGGTCGCGCGCCGCCTCGACGCGGACGCGCTCGACGAAGCGCGCGGGCGTCGTGCCGGTGTGCTCGGCGAACAGCCGCGCGAGGTGGCGTTCGGACAGGGCCGAGCGCCGCGCGAGCGCGGGCACGCGGTGGTCGGCGGCCGGGTCGGCGACGATGTCGTCGAGCACGTTGCGGATCGGCGACCCGGCGGGCACGGGGACGTCGAGGCGGGCCGAGAACTGCGACTGGCCGCCGGGCCGCTGCATGAACATCACGAGCCAGCGCGCGACGTCGCGGGCGACGTGGGCGCCGTGGTCCTCCTCGACGAGGGCGAGCGCCAGGTCCATGCCGGCGGTCACGCCGGCCGAGGTGGCCAGCGCGCCGTCGCGGACGAAGATGCGGTCGGGCTCGACCCGGACCTCCGGGTACAGGGTGGTGAGCGCGCGGCACGCCGCCCAGTGCGTGGTCGCGCGGCGGCCGTCGAGCAGCCCGGCGCCGGCGAGCAGCAACGCGCCCGAGCAGACCGAGCACATCCGGCGCACCGCCGGCGCGAGCGCGCGCAGCGGCGCGAGCAGCCGCTCGTCGCCGAGCAGGTCGCGCACGGCCTGGCCGCCGGCGACGACGACGGTGTCGGGCGCCGCGCCCGGCAGCTCCTCGAGCGCGGCGTCGGCGCCGATCCGGATGCCGTTGGCGGCGCGGACGGCGCGGCCGCCGGGCGTCGCGACGACGAGCTCGTAGCCGCCGTCGCCGAGCACCTTCGTCGCGCCGTCGAAGACGTCGGCCGGGCCGGCGAGGTCGAGGAGCTGGAAGTCGTCGAAGGCGACGAGGACGGTGGTGCGCATGCGGCCAGCATCCCGTGCCGGGCGCGTGGCAGCAAGGACAGCCACCCCTCGTTTTCTGCCAAGCGCGGCGTCAGGCGGGCGCGGCCTCGCGCTCGGGCGCGCGGACGAGCCGGTAGTCGGACGGGTCGAACCGCGCGGTCGCCGCGGCGTACTCGCGCATGTAGCCCGGCCAGTTCGCGACGACGCGCCCGCCCTCGTTGCGGTACCACGAGTCGCACTGCGTCCACGCGGTGCCGGCGAAGCGCGACTGCACCTCGCGGTCGTAGGCCTCCTCGACCTCCGGCCGCACGTCGACCGCCGCCGCGCCGCGCTGCCAGACGTGCTGCAGCGCCTGGCGGATGTAGCTCGCCTGCGCCTCGAGGTAGAAGATGATCGAGCCGCCCGAGGTGTTCGTGTTCGGCCCGTACATGAGGAACAGCGACGGGAACCCCGGCACGGTGATGCCGAGGTACGCGTGCGCCCCGCCGTCCCACGCGTCGCGCAGCGACCGCCCGCCGGCGCCGGTGATCTCCATCGGGAACATGAAGTCGTTCGTGCGGAAGCCGGTCGCGTAGATGACGCAGTCGGCCTCGTGGAGGGTGCCGTCGGACGTGACGAGGCCCTGCTCGGACATCGCCGCGATCGGGTCGGTGACGAGCTGCACGTTCGGCCGCCGCAGCGCCGGCAGGAACGAGGAGCTGAACAGCACGCGCTTGCACCCGAACGTGTAGTCGGGCCAGACCTTGCGCCGCAGCTCGGGGTCGCCGCGGAGCTGCCAGCGCATGAACGCCGACGAGCGCGCGTGGCCGATCCGGCCCAGCCCGCGCGGGTGGCGGATCATGGCGGTCAGGGACTCGCCGTACTCGAAGATGAAGCGGCGGCGGAAGCGCTGGAGGCCGGGGACGTGGCGGATCGCCCAGCGCACGGGCCGCGGGTACGGGCGGTTCCTGCGCGGCAGCAGCCAGTTGCCGGTCCGCTGGAACACCGTGAGCTCGGCGACCTGCGGCGCGATCTCGGGGACGACCTGGACCGCGCTCGCCCCGGTGCCGATGATCGCGACGCGCTTGCCGCGCAGGTCGTACCCGTGGTCCCAGCGCGCGGTGTGGAAGGTGTGGCCGGCGAACGTCTCCGCACCGCGGATGCGCGGGTAGGCGGGCTGGTGGAGCTGGCCGGTCGCGAGCACGAGCGCCGTCGCCTCGAACGTGCGCCCGTCCTCGGCCTCGACCGTCCAGCGCGCCTGCTCGTCGTCCCACGTGCAGGCGGTCACCTTCGTGTTCGGCCGCACGAGCCGGTCGACGCCGTGGTCGCGGGCGACGCCGCGCAGGTAGTCGAGGATCTCCTGCTGCGGCGAGCACAGCCGCGTCCAGTCGCGGCGCTGGGCGAACGAGTACGAGTACAGGTGGCTCGGCACGTCGCACGCCGAGCCGGGGTAGGCGTTGTGGAACCAGGTCCCGCCCAGCTCGGGTGCGGCGTCGAGGATCGTGACGTCGCCGAAGCCGTGGCGGCGCAGCTCGATCGCCGCGCCGATCCCACCGAAGCCCGCCCCGACGATGATGACGCTCGGTCGCCCGCTTGACATGGTGTCAAACCGTACCGCCGGCGAGCGTCTGGCGCGCCGCCGGTCGGACGGGTGTCGATCCCCCGCGCGGCGGATGCGGGTCCGGCGCGCGACTGCCGATGCACCACACGCATGCGGAGGATCGGGTGAGACGCCTGCGCGAGGGCCAGGAGGTCTGGCTGTGCGCTGCGCGCCGCGACGGCCCCGCCCGCGCGTGCGCGGTCGTCGCGACGTACAGGTCGTCGGCGGCGCTGCGCGCGCTCGGCGGCCCGCTCGGCGACCGCGGCGGCGCGCCGACCGGCTACTACCTCGTGTTCGAGCACGGCGGCCGGCCGGTCGCGCTGCTCGGCCAGGTCGAGATCGACGGCGAGGACCTGCGGTTCAACGCGACCGACGGCGTGCTGCTCAGCCAGACGTCGGCGCCGATCGTGACCACGAACCTGCCGATCGAGCTCGTCGCGGTCGACCGCCCGTACGCCGAGCCGGTCCAGGGCGTCACCGCGAGCTGGTCGGCCGACGGGGTGCTGCTGGCGGACGCGGGCGACCTGCACCCGGGGGAGCCCGTCCGGTTCACGTTCTCCCCCGGGAGCGATCTGCAGGTCACCGGCCGCGGCGAGGTGCTCGCGATCGAGGGCGAGCGGCTCGGGGTCGCGTTCCTCGGCCTCGAGCCCGCGATGCGCCGCCGCCTGATCGACTACGTCATCGAGCTCAAGCGCAGCGGCGGCGCCTCGCGTCCCGCGTCTGCCTCGGCGTCTGCCGCCTGAGCGCGCATCTGCCCGGTGATCAGCGCGCGCGGCGCGTCAGCGTCGCCCTCGCGTGGAAGCGGCGGCCGTCGGCGCCGACGAGCTGCGCGCGCAGGAGGATGCGGCGCGCCGAGCCGATCCGGACGACGGCGCTCCGGCCCGGCCGGATCGTCACGGTGCGCAGCCGGCGCGTCCTGGTCCCCCGGCGCACGAGGACGGTCACCCGGCAGGTGCGCAGCCGCGCCCCGGTCAGGCGGCACCGCACGCGCAGGCGCCCGCGCTTGAGCAGCGTGCGCGTGACCGACGCGCGCACGCGCGCCTTGCGCCTCCCGGATCGCGCGGCGGCCGGCTGCGCCGTGCGCGAGGGCGCGGAGACGGCCGGCGCGGGAGCGGCGTCCTGCGGTGCGGCCGCGGGCGGCGCGGCCGCCGGCGCCGTCACGGTGAACGGCACGCTGCGCGGCGGCGGGCCGAGCGGCCGCCCGCCGGGCCCGTCGGCGAACGTCAGCCACGGCACGGTGCCCTGCTCGCCGACGCCCGGCTTCGTCCAGTCGCAGACCCCGTCCGGGAACGTCTCCTGCAGCCTGGCCCACTGCGCGTCGGTGAACCGCACGCGGTAGTCCTCACGGCGCAGCGGCTTGTGGCGGCACTTGAGGATGTCGTTGGCCGGCGACTCGCCCGCCATCTGGCTCGGCGAGTCGTAGTAGCGGACGAGCAGCGGGCAGTCGGTCGCGGGCCGCTGGATCCCGCCGGCGAGGATGCACGCGTCGACGAGGTCGGCGGGCTTGGCCTCGCGCACCTTGCGCGCCTTCGGGATCGCGCGGCGGTCGCGCTGGATGTTCGCCACCCAGCGGTCCATCTCGAGCACCATCCGGTCGGCGAACTCCGGGCTGCCCACGACCGGGATCGGCCCCTGCCACAGGACGTGGTTGCCGTACGAGCCGGCCTGCTCGAGCAGCCGCTGCCGCAGCACCTTCGTCGGGTAGGTGACGTGCGCGGTCACCTCGTTCGAGCCGCGCCCCTCGAGGATCGGCGTCTCGGCGAGCGTGTTGCCGATCGCCATGTAGCCCGCGCGGTATGCGTTGACGACGGCGGAGACGTCGGCCTCGGTGCGCTCGGGCACCGGCTTCAGCGTCACCGGGTCCAGGCCGCCGATGCGCGCGTTGATGTCGACGAACTTCGCCGGCGACAGCAGCCCCTGCTCGAGCGCCTTCAAGCCGTACTGGACGCCGGTGTTGTCGAACGGGACCCCGACGTAGCCGGTGCGCCCTGTGCCGAGCACGTTGACGTTGTGGTCGAGCACGCCGCAGCGCACGCCGTCCGGGTTCTCCGGGCTCCAGCGCGGCACGTCGCCCGGCAGGCCGCCGCAGCCGCCCGAGCCGTCGATCGCAGGCCAGAACGCCATGTCGAAGACCAGGTCGTCGGCGGTCGCCAGCGGCGAGCCGTTGACGAGCGCCTGGTCGAGCGGCGTGTAGAGCTGCCCGCCCTGGAGGCTGACGACGTCGAAGAAGTTCTTGAACAGGTGCCCGGAGACGGCGTGCTTGCCGGTCGTGAACAGGTCGGCGAACGTGCACGACACCGTGATCCCGTCGTAGAAGCCCGGGTAGGCGTGGGCGAGCATGAGCTGCGCGATCGAGCCGCCGCTGCAGCCGGTGCCGAGCGTCGCACGCACCGGGCCGTAGCGCTCGACGACCCGCTCGCGCGCCATGAGCTCGGACTCGGCGATGAGCACCGGGTTGCAGTTGTGGCCGAGGTTGTTCAGCGCGGTCGACGCGACGAGGAAGCCCTTGCCGAGCAGCGTCTCGTTCAGCACGTCCGGCGCGCTGCCGGCCTTGCGATCGGTGCCGCACGAGCCGCCGTGGGTGAACACCAGCCGTCCGTTCCACGCCTTCTGCGGCGCCCACGGCTCCCACGGCTCGGCCGGGTCGTAGAGCGTCGCGATCTTGTACTGGTCGCGGTTCTGGTAGCCGGTCTCGAGCCGGACGACGAACGGGACCCGCTCGCCCTCGGTCGTCGTGGTCTGCTCGATCCCGCGCGGCGGGCTCTGCGGGTCGTACGGCACGAACCCCTCGCGCGTCTTGGCGAGCAGCTCGTAGGAGGCCGGCTGGTTGCACTGGTCGTCGACCGCCGTGGGCTGGCAGATCCACGGCTGCATCTGCGGGCCGGAGATGAGCGGCCCGCCGTTCGGGTGGCCGACGAGGTCGATCCGCGCGCCATGCGAGCCGGCGGTGGCGGTCAGCGTCACGCGGCGGTCGGGGATGCCGGTGAGCAGCGCCTCGACGTGCCCGTTCGGGCGCCGGGCGAACTGCCGCGTGACGTCGCGGCCGCCGAGCGTGACCCTCAGGCCTCCGGTTCCGGCGCCGGTGATCCGCACGAGCGCGTCGCCGCCGGAGACCAGGTCGGCCCGGCTGCTCAGCACCTCGATCTCCACCGGCGCCGCCTGCGCCGGCGCCGCCTGCGCGGCCAGCGCGCCGAGCGCTGCGACGAGCGCGATCCCCCTGCCCCTCATCTGCGTCTCCCTTCGCCGCCCGCCGGCGGTGACCCGTGCCTGCATCGCCTCGCCGGCGCGCCTCCCGGACGCCGGCGGACCGGAGTGTCCCCGAAGGCGCCGCGCGATGCGCCGGTTCGGGGTGCGACCGCAACGGCGCGACCATGACCTCGCAGGTCATTGAGCGCGCGCACCGGCCGCCGTAGCGTCGCGCCCATGCCCACCCTCGCCATCGCCCACCTGCGCAACGTCCGCATGGGCCCCGAGATCCTCGAGTACATGCGCGCGGTCGACGCGACGATCGCGTCGTTCGGCGGGCGCTTCCTCGTCCACGGCGGCGGGAACAAGACCGTCCTCGAGGGGTCGTGGCCCGGCGACCTCGTCATCGTCGAGTTCCCCGACCGCGCGAGCGCCGAGGACTGGTACGCGTCCGAGGCCTACCAGGAGATCCTGCCGCTGCGCACCGGGAACTCCGACGGCGACACGCTGCTGGTCGACACGGTGCCCGGCGGCTACCGCGCGGGGGTGTTCGCCGACAAGATCGCCGCGGCGCGGAGCGGCTGAGCCCCCGGCGCCCGTCAGGCCGCGGCGCCGGCGAGCCGCCGCTCGAAGCGGTACATGCCCGACTCGACGCCGCGCCGGACGAGGCCGAGGCGGCGCGCGAGCCGCCGGGCCGCCCGGTTGGACGGGAGCGTGACCGCGCGCACGACCTCGAAGCCCTCCTGGGCGGCGGGGGCGTCCATGCCACCCTCGGGGTGGTCGGGGGCCACGGGCGGGCCGGGCGCGCACGTGCGCGGGCGGGATCTGTGGCACGGACAGGTCGCCCGGCGCACCACGGATGCCGAAGATCCGGCGGTGGCGCAGGCCCGAGATCTTCGGCGCTCATGGGTCGCCAGGCGCACCATGGGTGCCAGAGATCGCCCCGGCGCGCGACCTGGCGAGGGCGCGGGCGACGGTGAGCGAGGAGCGAGCCGCTCTCCCACCTCCCGACCGGCGGCCGTTCGGATCGGACCGCCCCGGCAGCACCGAAGGCGAATGGAGCGAGCGCACCCCGCCGGCGCCGGCGACGGGCGCGGACCACCCGCGGCAGGCCGCCGCCCCCGCATGGCGGCTCAGGCGATGACGATCTCCAGCGTCCGCGGGCCGTGGACCCCCTCGACCCGGTTGAGCTCGATGTCGGAGGTCGCCGACGGGCCCGAGACGAACGTCAGCGGCCGGCCCTCGCGCACTGCGCCGGCGAGCGCGCGCATCGCCGCCGGTACCGACGGGTGGATCTGGTCGCGCCGCACGACGCAGACGTGCAGGTCGGGCAGCAGCGTCAGGCGGCGCGGGCCCTGGTGCGCGCCGCCGTCGAGCACGACCGTGCCGGTGTCGGCGATCGCCGCCGCGCAGCCGGTGATCGCGCCGGCGGCCGCGTCCAGGTCGGCGACCTGCGGGTCGGCCGAGCGCAGCAGGTCCAGCCCGCCGGGCAGCCACGCGTCCGGGAGATCGGCGGGGACGGCCAGCCTGCCGCCCGCGGCGCCCGCACGGTCGAGCGCGGCGGCGACCGCCGCCGCGATCCCCTCCGGGCCGCCGGCGAACGCGACGTACGCGCGGTACTCGGCCGCGCGCTCGGCGAACCGCTCGACGGCGTCGCCGGGCGCGCCGGAGTCCCGGCGGTAGGCGACCGCGGGATCGTCGTCGTCCTCGCGCGACCAGGCGGGCGGCTCGGCCGCGGGCACGTCGGCGGTCGCCGCCCGGATGCGGGCGAGGATCTCCTCGCGGGCGGAGCTCATCCGCCCCGCTCCTCGCGCCACCACGCCCGGAACGACTGCCTCGGCGGCGCCTTGAGGTCGCGGACCGCCAGCCAGCCGCTCAGCGGCCCGGGCAGGCGCGCCTCGACCTTCCCGTCGCGCGACAGCGGCGCGGCGCCCGCGGCGGCGAGCCGCTGCGCGCGCTCGTAGCGGCGCGGGCTCGCGAACACCCGCGCGAGCGCGCCCATGGCAAGCCGCTCCCGGGCGAGCTTCCCGCGCGGCCCGTCCTCGCGCGCCTGCCGCACGACGCGCCCGCGCAGGTGCACGAGCACGGACGGGATGTCGATCTTCACCGGGCACGCCTCGTAGCAGGCGCCGCACAGCGACGACGCCCACGGCAGCGTCGTCCCGGCGCGCAGGCCGTGCAGCTGCGGCGTGAGGATCGCGCCGATCGGGCCGGGATAGGTCGACTCGTACGCGTGGCCGCCGGTGCGCTCGAACACCGGGCAGACGTTCAGGCACGCCGAGCAGCGGATGCAGTGCAGCGCCTGCCGGCCGACCTCGTCGGCGAGCACCTCGGTCCGGCCGGCGTCGAGCAGCACCAGGTGGAACGCCCGCGGCCCGTCGCCCTCGCGCACGCCCGTCCACAGCGACGTGTACGGGTTCATCCGCTCGGCGGTCGACGAGCGCGGCAGGAGCTGGAGCATCACCTCGAGGTCCTCCACGCGCGGCAGGACCTTCTCGATCCCCATGACCGTGATGAGCGTGTGCGGCAGCGTCGTGCACATCCGCCCGTTGCCCTCGGACTCGACGACGCAGACCGTGCCGGTCTCGGCGACCGCGAAGTTCGCGCCGGACACGCCGACGCCGACCGAGAGGAACTTCGAGCGCAGGTAGCGGCGCGCGGCCTCGGCCAGGTCGGCGGGGTCGTCGGTGAGGTCCTCGGTGCCGGGCAGCGACCGCCGGAACAGCGTGCGGATCTCGGACCGGTTGCGGTGGATCGCCGGGACGAGGATGTGCGACTGGCGGTCGCCGGGCGCGAGCTGGACGATGAGCTCGGCGAGATCGGTCTCGATCGCGATGATGCCCGCCTCGGCGAGGCGGTCGTTGAGGTCGATCTCGTCGGTGGCGAGCGACTTGACCTTGATGACCTCATCGCTGCCGGCCTCGCGGACCAGCCCCGCGACGATCCGCCCGGCCTCCGCGCCGTCGCGCGCCCAGTGCACGACGCCGCCCGCCGCGGTCACCGACGCCTCGAGGCGCTCGAGGTGCACGTCGAGGTGGCGTAGCGCGCGCTCCTTGATCCGGCGGCCCGCCTCGCGGAGCTGCTCCCAGTCGTCGAGCTCGGCGACGACCCGCTCGCGCTTGGCGCGGATCGTCGTCGTCGCCTTGCGCACGTTGCGCCGCATCTGCGTGTCCTGCAGCGCGGCGCGCGCGGCGGTGGGAAAGCCGGCTTCTCGGTGCGCGCTCATCCGGTCGACGCCAGGATCTCGGCCAGGTGCACGGCGCGCACGCCGGTCCGCCCGCGCGACAGCCCGCCGCCGATGTGCAGCAGGCACGAGTTGTCGCCCGCGGTGCACGCCTCGGCGCCGGTGTCGAGCACGGCACGGACCTTGTCGGAGAGCATCGCCGCGGACGTGTCGGCGTTCTTGACCGCGAACGTGCCTCCGAAGCCGCAGCACGTCGTGGCGTCGGGCAGCTCGACGAGCTCGAGCTCGCGGACGGCGCGCAGCAGCCGCAGCGGCGCGTCGCCGACGCGCAGCAGGCGCAGCGCGTGGCACGTCGGGTGGTAGGTCACGCGGTGCGGGTAGGTCGCGCCGACGTCCTCGACGCCGAGCTCGCCGACGATGAACTGCGACAGCTCGAACACCCTCGGGACGAGCGCCTCGACCTGCGCCGCGAGCTCCGGGTCACCGGCCGCGAGCCGGCGGTACTGGTCGTGGACCATCGCCACGCACGACCCGCTCGGGCTGACGATCGCGTCGTACGACGGGTCGCCGAACGCGCGGACGAACCGGCGTACGAGCGGGACCGCCTCGTCCTGGTAGCCCGAGTTCGCGTGCATCTGGCCACAGCACGTCTGCTCGAACGGGAACACGACCTCGCAGCCGAGCCGCTCGAGCACCGTGACCGTCGCCTTCCCCGTCTCGGGGAACAGCGTGTCGTTCACGCACGTGATGAACAGCGCCACCCGCACGAGACTGATGTCTACCGCGCGTAGGCCGCCGGTACACCACCGTCGACGTTCAGCAGGTTGCCGGTCGACTTGCCCGACCTGGCCCGCGAGGCGAAGTGCAGCACGCCGGCGGCGATGTCCTCGGGGAGGATGTGCACGCCGAGCGTCGTCCGGCGGCGGTAGTGCTCCTCGAGCTCGTCGGGCTCGATCCCGTAGGCCGCCGCGCGCTCCTTGCGCCACGTCGAGTCCGGCCCCCAGATCCGCGAGCCGCTCAGCACCGCGTCGGGGTTGACGGTGTTGACGCGGATGCCGGCGTCGCCGCCCTCCTCGGCCAGGCAGCGCGCGAGGTGCAGCTCGGCCGCCTTGGCCGACGAGTACGCGGACGCGTTCTTGCCCGCGACGACCGCGTTCTTCGACGCGACGAAGACGATCGACCCGCCGATGCCCTGCGCGCGCAGCGTCTTGAACGCCTCGCGCGCGACGAGGAAGTAGCCGGTGACGAGGATGCGGTGGTTGCGCTCCCACTCGGCGAGCGACGTCTCCTCGATCGGCGCCGACGACGCGATCCCGGCGTTCGAGACGACGATGTCGACGCCGCCGAACGTGCGCACCGCCTGCCGGTAGGCCTCGGCCACCGCCTCCTCGGAGGTGACGTCGCCGCCGACCGCGAGGCCGAGGTCGCCGTGCGGGGCGACGGCGTCGGCCGCGCCCTGCTCGTCGAGATCGAACCCGACCACCGCCGCGCCGGCGGCGGCCAGCGCGTCGACGATGGCCGAGCCGATCCCGCCGGCCGCGCCCGTCACGAGCGCGACCTGTCCCTGCAGCTCGCCAGGAGGGGGAGCGAGCGACAGCTTGTAGAGCTCGAGCGGCCAGTACTCGATCGCGAACGACTCCTCGGCCGACAGCGACACGAACCCGCCGAGCGCCTCGGCGCCGGCCATGACCTCGATCGCGCGGTGGTACAGGTCGCGCGAGAGCCGGGACGCCTTCGGTGTGGTCCCGGCGGTGACGAGGCCGACGTGCTGGATGACGACGACGCGGGCGTCGGGGTCGGCGGGGACGGTGCTCTCGTCGCCGTAGCGCTCCACGTACGCGCGGTACTCGTCGCGGTAGGCGGCGGCGGCCTCGCGCACGCGCTCGGCGAGCACGCCCGCGTCCTCGGTCGCCGGGTCGAACGGCACCCACAGCGGCAGGCGCTTCGTGTGGACGAGATGGTCCGGGCACGCGGCGCCGACGGTGACGAGGTCGGGCGCCTGCACCGACGAGGCGAACTCGACCGCCGCCGGCGACGTGTCGGTGGTGAGGATCTTGTGGCGCTCGGAGGACAGCGCGCCGCGCAGGGCCGGGAGGACCGCGTCGAGCACCGCGGTGCGGGCGGCGTCGTCGAGCACCTCCGCCGAGCGCGCCGGCCCGCCGAAGCGCACGGCCCCCTCGAGCCGCCGGTTCGTCCAGCGGACCGCCTGCTCGATCACCTCGATCGTCGTCCGGTACGCCTCCTCGGCGGTGTCGCCCCAGCAGACCAGCCCGTGCTTGGCCAGCACGACGGCGCGCAGGCGAGGGTTCGCGCGCACGGTCTCGCCGACCTGCTTGGAGAGCGTGAAGCCGGGCCGGATGTACGGGATCCACGCCGCCTCGTCGCCGAAGCACTCGCGCACGAACCTCTCCCCGTCGCGCGTGCCGGCGAGGACGTTGATCCCGTCCGGGTGCGTGTGGTGCACGTGCGCGGCCGGGATGAACGCGTGCAGCAGCGTCTCGATCGACGACCGCGGCATCGCCGGGTCGATCATGCACTTGGCCAGGTAGGCGACCATCTCCTCGTCGCTCATCGCGTCGCGCTCGATGAGCGGCTCGACCTCGTCGAGGCGCAGGCCGGTGACGTGCTCGGCGGTCATCGTCGCGAGGTCCGAGCCCGAGCCCTTCACCCACAGCACGCGCACCTCGCGGCCGGCGTGGTCGACCATCGTCCCCTTCGCCGACGTGTTGCCGCCGCCGTAGTTCGCGACGCGGCGGTCGGCGCCGAGGAGGTTCGACGCGAGGACGAGCTGGCCGAGCGTGTCGCCGGGCACGTCGGCCGGCGACGACGGCCAGCGGTTCTCGGGGGTCTGGACGATCGGGGTGACCGTGCTCACGTGCCCCACCCCCCGACGACGGCGCCGGCGCCGCCCCGCTCGGCGGTCACCCGCTCCACGTAGCCGGACGACCGCAGCGCGGCGACCGGGTCGGCGGCGGCGCCGAGCTCCTCGCGGACCTTCGCGCACAGCGGGCGCACGTCGGTGCGATACGCGTCGAGCAGCGCCTCGTGCCCGCCGAGCACGTCGCCCTCCTCCTGCGCGGCGCGCAGCCTGGAGCGGTCGACGAGGAGCGCCTTCGCGTAGGCCTCCTGGACGTTGACGACGCTCAGCACCATCGCCTCGACCTTCGCCTCGACGTTGTGCGCCTGGTCGATCGTCAGGCGCGGCAGCGGCCCGGCCTCGGGCGCGGCGAGCTCGCAGAAGATGAGGAACAGCTCGAACGGGTTCACCGACCCGACGACGAGGTCGTCGTCGGCGTACTTGCGGTTGTTGAAGTGGAAGCCGCCGAGCCGGCCCTCGGCCGACAGCGTCGCGACGATCTGCTCGATGTTCGTCCCCTGCGCATGGTGGCCGAGGTCGACGAGGACCCGGGCGCGGTCGCCGAGCTTCAGGCAGGTGAGCAGCGCCGAGCCCCAGTCGGCGAGGTCGGTCGCGTAGAACGCCGGCTCGAAGAGCTTGTACTCGACGAGCATCTCCTGGCGCTCGGGCAGCCGCGCGTAGACCTGCGCGAGCGCGTCGAGCATCCGCTCGCGCCGGGCGCGCAGGTCGTCCTGGCCGGGGTAGTTCGTGCCGTCGGCGAGCCACAGCGACTGGGCGCCCGAGCCGAGCGCCTCGGCGATCTCGATGCACTCGACGAGGTGCCCGACGGCCTTCTCGCGCACCGCGGCGTCCGGGTGCGTGATCGAGCCGAGCTTGTAGTCGGGGTCCTGGAAGAGGTTCGGGTTGACCGCGCCGACCGCCAGGCCGCGCGCCTCGATGTGCCCGCGGAGCTGCGCGAGGTCGTCGACCGCGTCCCACGGGAAGTGCAGCGCGACGGCGCCGGCGGTGCCGGTGAGCCGGTGCACCTCGGCGGCGTCGTCGACGCGCTCGAACACGTCGCGCGGGCGGCCGGGCTGGCTGAAGGTGGCGAACCGCGTGCCGCTGTCGCCGTAGCCCCACGACGGGGTCTCGATCACGAGCGCGGCGAGCGCGCGCTCGACGGCGGGCACGTCGACGCCCGCGTCGGCGAGCCGGCGTGCGAGCAGGTCGTACTCGGAGGTCAGGTCCATGAGGGTTCCGGGGTGGCTTTCAGATCGGGGAGGCGGGTCAGCGCGACGAAGCGCCGGTAGGCGCGCTCGGCGGCGTCGCCGCCCGACGGGTCGTGGCGCTCGACGTCGGCCGAGGCGATGGCGACGGCGCGCACCTCGGCGAGCGAGCCGAGCTCGCCCGCGGCGAGCGCCTGCACGAGGACGTTGCCGGCCGCGGTCGCCTCGACCGGCCCGGCGAGCACCTCGCGGCCGGTCAGGTCCGCGGTCAGGCGGCACAGCGGCGTCACCCGCGCGCCGCCGCCGATGACGTGGATGCGGCGGACCTCGCGGCCGGTGACGGCCTCGAGCCGCTCGAGCACCCAGCGGTACTTGCACGCGAGCGAGACGAGGATCGAGCCGACGATCTCGCCGCGCGACATCGGCCCGCGCACCTGCCCGCCGGCCGCCGCGCACGCCGCCTCGATCCGTGCGGGCATGTCGCCGGGGACGAGCAGCTCGTCCGCGTCGGGGTCGAACACCGGCACCTCGTCGAGCGGGCGGCGCCCGACCTCGGCCTCGGCGGCGGCGAACAGCTCGGCGTGGTCGGCGCCCCAGACGCGGGCGCACTCCTGCTCGAGCCACAGGCCCATGACGTTCTTGAGCAGCCGGGTCGTGCCGCCGGCGCCGCGCTCGTTCGTGAGGTTCGCCTCACGGGCGGCGTCGGTGAGGACCGGGGCGGGCAGCTCGAGCCCGAGCAGCGACCACGTGCCCGACGACAGGATCGCCGCGTGCTCGTCGGCGACCGGCGCGGCGACGAACGCCGACGCGGTGTCGTGCGAGGCGACCGCGGTCACCGGCACCCGGCCGAGCTCGTGGTGCGAGAGCGCCGGCCCGAGCACGGTGCCCGGCTCGACGAGCGGGCCGTCGAACAGCCGCGCGGGCAGGCCGAGGCGCTCGATGAGCGCCCGCGCCCACGTGCCGCTGCGCGCGTCGAGCAGGCCGGTCGTCGAGGCGTTCGTGACCTCGTTCGCCTGCTCGCCGCTGAGCCAGTGGGCGAGCAGGTCGGGGACGAGCGCGATCCGCTCGGCGCCCCGCAGCGCGGCCGAGTCCTCCTCGGCCATGAGCTGGAAGACCGTGTTGATCGGCAGCGTCTGGATCCCGGTGACCGCGTACTGCTCGGCGCGCGGGACGCGCGCGAACGTCCGCTCGAGCACCGCGGGCGTCGTGCGCCTGTCGCGGTAGTGGAACGGCAGCCCGAGCACGGCGCCGCGGCCGTCGAGCAGCGCGTAGTCGACGCCCCACGTGTCGACGCCGACGCCGCGCAGCCGCCCGCGCGCGGCCTGCAGCGCGCGCACCGCCTGCTCGAACAGCGTCAGCAGGTTCCAGTGCAGGCCGGTCGGCAGCCGCACCGGGCGGTTGGGGAAGCGGGCGAGCTCCTCGAGCTCGACGCGCCCGTCGCCCAGGCGGCCCGCGAGCACCCGTCCCGTCGAGGCGCCGAGGTCGATCGCGCCGTATGCGGGGCGGGCGTCAGTCAAGGTGGAAGACCTCCTCGAGACGCTCGAAGCCGGCGGGCAGCCCGTCCTCGACGTCGCCGTCGGTCGCGAAGAACGGGGCCATCTCCGCCTGCCAGCGGGCGTTGACCTCGGTGCGCTCCATCGCCGCCTGGGCGGCCTCGAAGTCGTCGGTCTCCAGGTAGCCGACGAGCAGCCCGTCGGGGCGCAGGAACAGCGAGTAGTTGCGCCAGCCGGCCTCGCGCAGCGCGGCGAGCATCTCCGGCCACACCTCGGCGTGGCGGGCCTTGTACTCGTCGAGGCGGTCCGGGCGGACGCGCAGCAAGAAGCAGACGCGCTCCATCTACGCGCGCACCTCCACGTGCTCCAGATGCAGGAGCTGGGCGATCCGGCGGATCTCCTCGGCGACGTGGCCGACGCCGAGCGCGACGTGGTGGGTCGGGCCCTGGGCGCACCAGCGCTCGAAGAACTCGGCCGGCGGCAGGTCGAACTCGATCCGCGAGTTCGTGTTGCCGACGCGGAACGTCGCGCCGGGCACCGACTCGCCCTCGGCCACGACGAGCTTCAGCGCGCCGTCGGCGGTCTGCGTGCAGCCGACGATGGTGACCGGCCCGTAGCGGACCTTCGTCTCGACCGACAGGCCCGCGCCGCGCTTGCCGTGGTAGAGCCTGAGCGAGCGCAGTGTCGGCTTGCCCTCGGCGATAGCGATGTGCGCCGGGCCGTCGTGCCCCATCATCTGGAAGCCCTCGGCGAAGTCGATCGCGTACCACTCGGTGTACGAGCCGCCGGCGCCGAGGCGGTCGAGCAGGAGCTGGGCGACGTTCGTCTTCAGGTCGCCCTCGCCGGCGGTCGGGATGCCGCGCGCGGTGAGCAGCGAGTTGCCGACGATGACACCCGCGCCGAGCCGCTCGGCCTCGTTGCCGTCGATGCCGCGGTAGTAGTACGTCAGCGCGTCGAGCTCGAAGTCGGCGACGAGCCGGTCGAGCCCGGCCGCGACGCGGGCCGACCAGTCGAGCTGGTCGTCCTCGATCGGGCCGGCGATCGGGTCCGACGACGGGTCGGCGAAGTCGAAGGCCTCGCGGATCTCGGCGAGCTTGGCGGCGACCTCGTCGTCGGTGACCTGCGCGACGCGGGCGCCGAGATCGTCGATCTCGAGGACCTCGACGTGCGCGCCGAGCTGCGCGTGCACGGCGGTGAAGTCCGTGTACATGTCGAGCATCCCGGGATACGTGTGGCCCAGGAAGCCGATGCGCGAGCTCCGCACGTCGCGGGCGACGGCGGCCGCCCGGACCCAGGCGCCGATCCGCGCCCACGCGCGTTCGTCGTCGTCGATCGTGCCGGCGACCGTGTCGTACGGGATCCGCGCGCGCGTGCACGCGCCCGCGATCTCCGGCACGCAGCACGAGGCGCAGTTCGCCAGCCACTCGCCGGTGCTCGTGTGCTCGTAGTCGAGCGTCTTGCCCGGCTGCAGGCCGAGCAGCACGACCGGGACCTGCGCGGCCTGCAGCGCCGGGAGCACCTGGCTCGAGGTGGCGTAGGTCACCGCGTGGCAGAAGACGATGTCGACCCGGCTGGACGCGAACAGCTCGCCCGCCTCGCGGGCGCCCTGCGCGGTGTCGACCAGGCCGGCCGAGACGACGTCGGCGCCCAGGGCGGCGATCCGCTCCTCGACGCGCCGCTGGTAGCCGACGCACCGGTCGTGCAGGCCCTCGAACTGCGGCCAGTACGCCTGGAGCCCGATGCCGAGGACGCCGACCCGCGCGCGGGGCGCGGGCCGGCGGCCCTCGGCGGCGGACCAGCGCGTGTCGGTGCTGGTCGCCATCGCGGCTAGAAGTCGTACTCGTCGATGTTCTCGGCGTTGAACCGCGTCGGCGGCCCGAGGACGATCTCGCCGTCCTTGCCGATCGTGTGCTCGCCGAGCTTGCCGGTCTTGAACCTCTCGCCCTCGGCGCCGGTGATCTGCCCCGACGCGAGCGCGGCGGCGGCGTAGCCGGCGAGGTAGCCGACGTCCTCGGGGTTCCAGAGCGCGAACTCCTTCACCGTGCCGTCCTTGACGAACTTGCGCATCTGGTTCGGCGTGCCGAGGCCGGTCAGCGCGACCTTGCCCTTGTACTTGGAGTCCGACAGGTACCGCGCGGCGGCCGAGATGCCGACCGTGGTCGGCGAGATGATGCCCTTGAGGTTCGGGTACGCCTGCAGCAGGCCCTGGGTCTCCTGGAAGGACTTCTGGTCGTCGTCGTCCCCGTACGCGACCTTGACGAGCTTCATGTCGGGGTAGTTCTTCAGCTCGTCCTTCATGAACTTGATCCAGGTGTTCTGGTTCGTCGCGTTCGCGGTGGCGGACAGGATCGCGATCTCGCCCTTGCCGCCGATCTGCTCGGCGAGCATCTTCACCTGGTCACGGCCGATCTGCTCGGACTCGGCCTGGTTGATGAACACCGTCCGCGCGTCCTTGGCGACGTCGGAGTCCATCGAGACGATCTTCACGCCCCGCTTGGCGGCCTGCTTGAGGGCGGGCGCGACCGCGTCCGGGTCGTTGCCGGCGATGATGATCGCGTCCGGCTTCTGCTGGACGACGGAGTTGATGAGCGGCACCTGCGACGACGCGCCGGCGTCCGTCGGCCCCACGACGCGGTTGGAGCCGCCGAGCTCCTTCAGCGCGGCCGTCACGCCGCCGTGCTCGATCTCCTCGTACGGGTTGCCGAGCTGCTTGGGGATCGAGACCGTCTTGAGCCCCTTCTTGATCTCGGCGTCGGGGTTCGCGGCCGACTCCGACGACTGCGTGCCGCCGCCCGACGCCGACTCGCTGCTGTCGTCTTTCGTCTCGCCGCACGCGGCGGCGAACAGGGTGACCGCCAGCAGCGCGCAGAGCGCTGCGACCAGGCGGGGAATGCGGGACAGGGTCATGCCTTCTCCTCCTGTGGCCGGGTCTGGGATGCCCCGGCGCGCGACGGCCACCTGTCGCGCGTCCGGGGTGCGTGAGCCCGGGCCTCCCGTGCGCGCTGCACGAGGTTCGGGCCGAGGACGGAGCCGATGAGCAGGGCTCCGGTCACGATCTGGATCCAGTAGGTCGAGATCGACTCGCTGAGCTGGAGCGCCTTCTGGATGCCGCCCACGAGCGCGAGCGCCAGGACGACCCCGGCGATCGTGCCGCGGCCGCCGAAGATCGAGACGCCGCCGAGCACCACCGCGGTGACGGTCGTCAGCTCGAACCCGGTGCCGACGTTCGCCGCGGCGGTCGAGTTGCGCAGGGAGATGACGATGCCGGCGAGCGCCGCCACCGTCCCCGACATCACGAAGAGCCACAGCTTCACGCGCCTCACGCGGATGCCGGAGAAGCGCGCCGCCTCCTCGTTGGCGCCGATCGCGTAGACCTGGCGCCCGAAGCCGGTGAAGTGCAGGAGCGTCCCGAACGCGAACGCGAGGGCCCCGAACAGGATCATCGTGTTCGGGATCGCGGTGCCGGCGAAGTTGCCGAACGCGCGGTCGGTCCAGGTCGCGGGGAAGTCGGTGACCGAGCGGTCGCCGATGACGACGTAGGCCAGGCCGCGGAACAGCGCCAGCGTGCCGATCGTGACCGCCAGCGACGGCAGCCCGAGGTGCGTGACGAGGTACCCGTTCAGCGCCCCGCACAGCGCGCCGACGACGAGGCAGATCGGCATGATGAACTCGAGCGGCAGGCCGGCGTTCCACAGCTCGGCCATGACCGCGCTCGACAGCGCGAGCACCGACGCGATCGACAGGTCGATTTCCGCCGCGACGATCACGAGCGCGAGCGGCAGCGCCATCAGCGCCACCTCGCTGAGGTCGAGCGACGCGGTCGTGAACGAGTCCCACGTGAGGAACTCGCTCGACAGCCCCTGGCCGGCGAGCGCGGTGACGACCAGCAGCGCGGCGATCATCGTCTCCCAGCGCAGGAGCCGCTGCGCGCGCCGGGCCGGCGCCGCCCGGCCGGGCGTCGCGGGCGGCGGGACGGGGCCGCGGTCGGTCCGGGCCGCGGGCACGGTCTGCTCAGCCGGCACGGCGGGCGCTCCTCTGTCGCAGGGCGGCGTCGAGCCGCAGCCCGACGAACCGGTCGAACGCGATCGCGAGCAGCAGCAGCGCGCCGATCGAGGCCTGCTGCCAGAAGGCGTCGACCTTCAGGACGATGAGCGACGACGTGATCGTGCTCAGCAGGACCGCGCCGATCGCCGCGCCGTAGACGGTGCCGACGCCGCCGAAGATCGCGACGCCGCCGACGACCGCCGAGGCGATGACCGTGAACTCGTACCCGGTCCCCGCGGTCGCGTCGACCGTCCCGAAGCGCGCCGTGAACAGGACGCCGGCCAGGCCGGCGAGCGCGCCGCTCAACACGAACGCGGTGAACACGCGGCGGCCGGTGCGCACGCCCGCCAGCCGCGCCGCGTCGGGGTTCGAGCCGATCGCGTACAGCTCGCGCCCCGAGCGCAGGTCGCGGAGCCCCGCCCCCACGACGACCACCACGAGGAGGGCGATCAGCGCGAGGGCGGGGATGCCGAGGAGGGTCCGGGTGCCGAGGTCGAGGAAGCCGTCCGGCAGGGTCTCGGCGTTCACCTGCCGGCCGTCGGTCCACAGGAACGCGATCCCGCGGACGATGTAGAGCGTCCCGAGCGTGACGACGAGCGCCGGGACGCGGCCGAACGTCACGAGCACGCCGTTCACGGCGCCCGCGGCGCCGCCCATCGCGAGGCCGAGCAGCACGACGAGCACGATCGGCGTCCCCGGCGAGTTCGACAGCAGCGTCCCCGCCATGAACGCCGTCAGCCCGAGCACGGACGACACGCTCAGGTCGACGTTGCGCGTGATGAGGACGAGCGTCTGGCCGGCGGCGAGGATCGCGAAGATCGAGGCGTTCAGCGCGAGGTTGCGCAGGTTGTCGGCCTCGACGAAGCGCGGCTCCATCGCCGCGGTGAACCCGACGAGCAGCGCGAGCGCGAGGATGATCCCCAGCTCGCGGACGCGGAAGATCGTCTCGGTGAGGCGGTGCGCGCGCTCGCCGCTGTCGGCGGGCGTGCCGGCGGGGATCGCGCTCACGCGGCCACCTCCTCGACGTGGCCGGTGGCGGCGCGCATGACGCGCTCCTCGTCGGCCTCGTCGCGCGACAGCTCGCCGGTGATCCGGCCCTCGTGCATGACGAGGATGCGGTCGGCCATCCCGAGCACCTCGGGCAGCTCGCTGGAGATCATGAGCACGGCCAGGCCCTCGCCGGCGAGGTCGCTGAGCAGGCGGTGCACCTCGGCCTTCGTGCCGACGTCGATGCCGCGCGTGGGCTCGTCGACGATGAGGACCTTCGGCTCGGTGCTGAGCCACTTGGCCAGCACGACCTTCTGCTGGTTGCCGCCGCTGAGCGTCGCGACCGGGTCGTCGAGCGAGTGGAACTTCAGGCGCAGCCTCTCGGCCCACGCCTCGGCGAGCGCGCGCTCGGCGGCGCCGCCGACGAGCCCGAGCCGCGACAGGCGCTTGAGGCTCGACAGCGTCGCGTTGCGCTTGATCGACAGGTCCATCACGAGGCCCTGCTGGCGCCGGTCCTCGGGCACGAACGCCAGGCCGGCGGCCATCGCGGCGGTCGGCCGGCCGGGAGGGAGCCGCCGCCCGGAGACGGTGACGGTGCCGGCGTCGGGCTTGTCGATGCCGAAGATCGCGCGCGCGACCTCCGAGCGGCCGGCGCCGACGAGCCCGGCGAGCGCGACGATCTCGCCCGCGCGGACCTCGAAGCTCACGTCGGTGAAGACGCCCTCGCGGGTGAGGCGCTCGACCTGCAGGAGCGGCGGGCCGATCTGCGCGGCCTCCTTCGGGAACAGCGCGTCGAGGTCGCGGCCGACCATGCGGCGGACGAGCTCGTCGGGCGTCAGCTCGCCGGTCGGCGCGTGGGAGACCACGGCGCCGTCGCGCATGACCGTGACGGTGTCGCAGATCGCGAACACCTCCTCGAGCCGGTGCGAGATGAAGAGGATCGCCGCGCCGCGCTCCTTCAGCGTCCGCACGACACCGAACAGGCGCTCGACCTCCGGGCCGGAGAGGGCGGCGGTCGGCTCGTCCATGATGAGCACGCGCGCGTCGAACGAGAGCGCCTTGGCGATCTCGACCACCTGCTGGTCGGCGATCGACAGGCCGCGCACCGGCCGGTCGGCCCGGAGCCGCACGCCGAGCCGGTCGAGCAGCTCCTGCGCCTGGCGCTCCATCGCCTTGTAGTCCACGCGGCGCCCCTGCTTGAGCGGGTGGCGCCCCATCGCGATGTTCTCCGCCACCGACAGGTCGGGGAACAGCGTCGGCTCCTGGTAGATCACCGCGATGCCGGCCTCGCGGGCGTCGGTCGGCGAGTGGAAGACGACCTCGTCGCCGTCGACGCGGACCGTGCCGCGGTCGGGCCGGACGACGCCGGCGAGCACCTTGACGACCGTCGACTTGCCGGCGCCGTTCTCTCCGAGGAGGCCGCGGACCTCGCCGGGGCGCAGCGCGAGCGTCGCGTCGACGAGCGCCTTCACCGCGCCGTAGGACTTGCTCGCGCCCGCGAGTTCGAGAACCGGTGCGCTCATGCCGCGGTGTCGGCGACCCGCAGGACGCGCGGGCCGGCGAGCTTGAGGGTCTGCAGGTCGTCCTGGTTGATCCCGTGGGCGAGGACGGTCTGGACGTCGGCGAGCGTCGTGATGACGTTGAGCCCGCGCGACTCCAGCTTCGTCGCGTCGATGAGCAGGATCACCTCCTCGGCGCGCGCGATCATCGCGCGCTTGACGTCCGCCTCGAGGGCGTCGGCGTCGGTCAGCAGGCCGTCGCGGGAGACGCCCTTGGCGCTGAAGAACAGGCGGTCGGCGACGTGCGCCTCGACGGTGCGCGTCGCGAGCGGGCCGACGAACGAGCTCGTCAGGCGGCGCAGCGTGCCGCCGACGCCGACGAGGTCGATCCCCGGCGTGGGCAGCGTGCCGATCAGGTCGATGATCGGCAGCGAGTTCGTGATGATCGTGCAGCGCGTGCCGCGCTCGGCGAGCGCCTTGGCGACGTGGTAAGCGCTGGAGGAGCCGTCGAGGAAGAGCGACTCGCCCTCGCGGACGAGCTCGGCGGCCCAGGCGCCGAGCGCGCGCTTGGCCTCGGGCTCTCGGTCCAGGCGGGAGGCGAACGAGTCCTCGTGCGCGGTGATCGACGGGAGCACCGCGCCGCCGTGGGTGCGGCGGGCGACGCCGCGCCGCTCGAGCTCGGCGAGATCGCGGCGCGCGGTCATCGACGAGACGCCGAACTGCGACTCGATCTCGGCCACGGTCACCGAGCCGGCGGTCTTGAGCAACGTGAGGATCGCGCTGCGCCTGGCGTCCGCGAGCAGCGAACGACCCTCTGTGGAGTCCTGTTCGTTTTGACCCATTCTTCCCCCTGAACGAACAGGAACGATCACATCAGACCATGCTGGAGGTGTCAAGCGATCACGGATGCACACGTCCGGCCTGGCGCGATCGGCGGGTGCCGGCAGGTTGAGACAGGGGCGGTACTGCGGTGAGACGGCCGCGCGCGGGAGGCTCGGCGCATGCACGCGACGCGGGCACGACAGCTCCTCGGCGCGGCGGCGCCGATGCTCCTGGTCCTGCTCCTGCTCCCCGCCGGCCGCGCCTCGGCGAACGACGTCTACGTCGTCCGGCAGGCCGCCGACAGCGTCGCGGTGATCGACGGCGACACCGAGACCGTCGTCGACACGATCCAGGTCGGCGACACGCCGTTCGCGGTCGCGCTCTCACCGGACGCGTCGCGCGCGTACGTCACGAACATCCACGACGACTCGGTCTCGGTGATCGACACCGCCGCACGCTCGGTCGTCGGCACCGTCACCGTGGGCGACGAGCCGGGCGGCATCGCGGTCGCGCCGGACGGCAGCAGGGCCTATGTCGCCAACGGCGGCGACGGCACGGTGTCCGTGATCGACCTCGAGGCTGACGTGGTCGTCGCCACGCTGGCGGTCCCGGGCTCGCCGCGCGCCGTCGCGCTCACCCCGGACGGCACGCGCGTGTACGTCGCCGAGCAGAGCTCCAGCACCGTGCACGTCTTCGACACGAGCGACCACAGCTCGGTCGCGACGGTGGACGTCGGCGCGGACCCGGTCCACCTCGCGGCGCTGCCCGACGGCAGCCGCGTCTGGGTGGCGAGCGCGTTCGGCTCCGTGTTCGACCCCACCGACGGCGACCTCTTCGCCATCTCCACGACGACGAACACGGTCGTCCAGACCGCGGTCAACCAGTTCATGATGGCGCTCGCCGCGGCGCCCGACGGCGGACGGCTGTACACGGCGGGTTGGGAGCTCCGCACGCACGACCCCCTGACCGGGGCGATCGGCGTCTCCGTGCCCAACGACAGCGGCATCACCGACCTGGCGGTGTCACCCGACGGCGGACGGCTGTACGTGCCGTCGAACGTTGCGGGCCGCGTGTCGGTGTACGACACCGCGACGATGGCGGTGCGCGAGCGCATCACGGTCGGCGGCCAGCCGATGGGGATCGCGGTCGCGCCGGACCGGGGCCCGACGGCGCGGTTCCAGGTCGGCCTCGTGGAGCGGACCGCGTTCTTCGACGCGTCGCATTCGACGGATCCCGACCGCGAGATCGTCCGCTACGAGTGGGACTTCGGTGACGGCACGCGGACCGCCACCGCCTCGCCGACGGTCAGCCACGTCTACGCGAGCCCCGGAGACCACCGCGTCACCCTGCGCGTCGTCAACGCCATCGGCTGCTCGGACCGGCGTGTGTTCACCGGCCGGACGGCGTCGTGCAACGGCGGCGCGCGGGCGATCGAGGAGCAGCTCGTCACGATCCCCGCCGCCGAGCCACCGACGTGCACGTCGTCCTCGGTCGCCGTGGGCCACGGCTCGCCCACCGCGGTCGCGCTGCCGTGCTCGGGGCGGATCGACGCCCGCGCGATCGTCAGCGGCCCGCACCACGGGACGCTCGGCCCGATCGACCAGCGCGACGGGACCGTCACCTACACGCCCGCCGCGGGCTTCACGGGTCCCGACCGGATCCGCTTCCGGGCCACCGGCCCGGGAGGAGCATCGGCGCCGGCGACGATCGCGCTCACGGTGGCCGCGCCGCCACCGACGCCGGGCGAGCGCGTGATCGAGCGCCTCATCCCCGTCCCCGCGCCCGCACCGGCACCGGCCACCCGTGCGGACACCACCGACCCGCCACGGATCACCACCGTCCGCCTGTCACGCCGGAGCCTGCGCCTCGAGGTCTCGTCGCGGGCGCGACTGCAGATCACGATCTCCCGCTGCCGGCGCAAGAACGCCTGCCGGACGCTCAAGCGGTTCACGCGCCGGATGCGCGCGAAGGGCCGGCTGGTGGTGCGGTTCGGCCGCCGGCTGCCGGCGGGGCGGATGCGGGTCGTCGTGCGGGCGGTCGACGGGCGGGGCCGTACGGAGGCGACGGCGCGGAGGGTCGTGACGCTCCGGCGCGGTCGCTGAGGCGCCTCCGGCTCAACCCCCGCTCACGGGTAGTCCGGGTTGTTCGTGTCCGGGATCTCGATGCTGAGCTGCTCGCCCTCGCCCAGGTACCAGAGCGCCCCCTGGCGCAGGATCTCGTCGAAGACCCAGTAGATCTCCGGTGCGCCGGGGACGAGCAGCCCCGCCTCCTTCGCGCGGACGAACTGCGGCCACATGAGCGCGAGCATCTCGTCCTGGCCCGGGTGCCGCGGGATCTCGAGCCGGCCGGCGATCTCGTCGCCGAGGAAGTACCGGGTCAGGGACTCGAGGATCGGGCGGGTGATGACCGTGCGGTCGATGTCGGCGCCGAGGTCGAGCAGGATGTCGGCGAGCTTGCGGCCCTCCGGCGTCGGCTCGAGCACCGGGTCGAGGAGGAGCCGGGCCTGCTCCTCGGCGTTCTCCCACGACGACGGGATGTACTCGTCGCGGACGCCGAGCATGTGCGCTGCGACCTGCCAGGAGTGCAGGAACGCCTCGGACTCGCCGGCGGGGATCCGTACGCCCCACGAGCGCATCGCGCGCATGACCGAGCTCGGCAGGCTGTGCCAGGTGACGAGGATGTCGCGCTGGCTGATCGGGCGGTCCTCGTCGGCGACGCCGGTCCAGTGCGGGGACTGCGGGAGCAGGTGCCGCACGCCGGCGTGGGCCATCCGCGTCTTGACCGACGTGACGATCATCTCGCCGGCCGGGTCGTGGAACGCGCCGAGCGACCCGATGTCGTAGCCGTACTTCGCGGTGCGCGAGATGCGGCGCTTCATGTTCGCGCCCCCGCGCGAGTAGTACACGGCGCGCGCCTCGTGCGGGATGACCGTGCTCATCATCCCGCTCACGAACCCGTACGCGACGCCGAGGTACGTGCCGCGCCGCTTGTTGAACTCGACCGCGGCCCTGAGCTTGTCGACGTCGGCCCACGACGGCAGCTCGCGCGCGCGCTCGATGAAGTCACGCAGGTCGGCGGGCAGCCCCGGAGGGAGCGCCTGGCCGTTCTTCGTCCAGCCGCGGAGCGCCGCGTTCACCGCCGGGGCCTCGCCGCGCTCGATGACACCGGCGACGACCGGGTCGGCCGCGTCGTCCCACACGGTCCACGGCGGCGTCGTGCCGCCGGCGCCCGCCACCGACTGCGAGCCCGCCCACGTCCAGCGCGGCATGACCAGCCCCGCACCGAGCGCGGCTCCGGACGCGAGGAACCCCCGCCGCGTCAGCCTGCCTGCGGTCTTCGTCATCGCTCTCCCCCACCAGGTCGGTGTGTGACGCCCGCGACCGACCGTAGGCCGTCGCCGGGAGAGCGCGGTCGCCCCCGACCACACCGCGAGCCGGTGCCGCGCGGGTCCTACGACACCGCACGGCAGCCGAGCCTCAGCCCGACGGGGTGGTGATCCCCTTGGGCGGGAGGTGGTCCTTCCAGCGCAGGGTCGCGCCCCACTCGTACATGAGCGAGGTGCCGCGCCGGAAGCTCCGGTTGAGCATGTTGCAGGCCCTCCGGCCCTCGCAGCTCCCGGTCTCGAACTTCTGCTTCGTCCCGCGCCTGCGGATCGCGGCGTACATCCGGTAGGCCCTGTCCTCCGGGTCCGGCAGGTCGTGCGAGTACCACATGCACGCCTTCAGGTCGAAGCGGCCGCTCTTCCTGACCGTCACGGTGATGCTCGCCGGATCGGTCTCGAAGGTGCCCACGCGGTTGAAGTAGGCGGTCAGGACGTAGATCCCGCGCTTGAGCCGGATGTTGTTGCGCCGCAGCGTCTCGAAGCAGTCCCTCGACCTGCGCAGCGCCGGGAAGTTGAACACCTGCCGCTTGCGCAGAGCGATCACCTGCGGGACGTTCTGCGGCACCTCGCCGCCGACCTCGCGGGGCAGCTCCGGACCGGCGCCAGACGAGCTGTCGCCCGACGAGCCGCCGGGCGGGCTGGTCTCCCAGATCCCGCTCACGCTCGGCGCGGGGCCGTGCTTGCCGTTGCAGTTCGGCAACGCCGGAGAACCCGCCGAAGTCGTCGCCGCCGCGGGCGTCGAGCGCGCTCGCCCAGCCGCGTGCCCCGTTGTCGGCGACGGTCCACCCGTACCAGTTGTTCTTCGCGCCCGTGGAGTTCGTCACCGTGGCGCCGCGCTGCTGGCAGAGGATCCAGTTGCGGCCCTGGTGCAGGTAGCCGACGCGCCTGCCGTTCGCGACGACGATCGCGCCGCCGGAGATCCCGTTCCCGGGCCGCCACCAGCTGCACTCGTACTTGCCGCCGCCGATCGGCGTGCACGGCACCTGCGCGGGGGCGGCGGACGCCTCGGACGGAAGCCCGCCCGAACCTGAGACCGCGCTCCCCACGACGGCCGCGCCCAGGCCTGCGGCCAGCATGAGCCGTCGTCGCGTACCCCTGAACGTCACGTCGCTGATCACCTCCGGGTCGGGTCGGCGAAATGACGCCAGGAGCCCAATAGTGCACCGGGTTCAGGAACTGAAAAGTGCACCGCTCGGCGGCCCGGTCGGTCCGGGGACGTCGAGAGCCTCGAGCGCGTTGTCGACGAGCTCGGGGAGGGTGCGAGGAGGTGCGCAGCGCGATGGAGTGGGCGCAGGTCAGGGCGTTGGCCGCCGACGGGGTCTCGCAGCGCGAGATTGCCGAGCGGCT
>Ga0310823_100173_pt1 | contig 81778 bp, 76 predicted proteins | sample P4_ome_3_FD_201316 | JGI IMG/M metagenome (GOLD analysis project Ga0310823, IMG submission 201316) | Sorghum-adapted microbial communities from Joint BioEnergy Institute, Emeryville, California, United States - P4_Day56_Rep3 | ecosystem: Engineered > Bioreactor > SSF (Solid state fermentation) >...
CCGTTATTTGCTTCCGTCAAGCCGGCCCCGCGGCTTCATGCGACCAATAACGGCACGGTGTGCCGTTAATTCACCCCCGCACCGCATGCGGACGGACATTAACGGCACCAAATGCCGTTATTTGCTTCCGTCAAGCCGGCCCCGCGGCTTCATGCGACCAATAACGGCACGGCGTGCCGTTATTTCACTCCCGCACCGCATGCGGACGGACATTAACGGCATCAAATGCCGTTATTTGCTTCCGTCAAGCCGGCCCCGCGGCTTCATGCGACCAATAACGGCACGGTGTGCCGTTAATTCACCCCCGCACCGCATGCGGACGGACATTAACGGCACCAAATGCCGTTATTTGCTTTCCTCCTTGACGCATGCCGGGGAAGGCGGCCCGGGTGCGCCGGTTCATCCGGTGCCGCCGGCAGCATCGGAAGCGCCGTTCTCCGCCGCCCGGGTCCGCCTGACCATGGCCGCCACCAACGCAATGGCCATCAGCGCGAACAGCACATTCCCGAACCATGCGATTCGATCTTCGGGCCACTGCAGCCAGGTCACGAAGAACCCCAGCCAGGCGCAGGTGAGCAGCGTGCCGGACACGAGCGCCAGCCGGTGCCGGATGCTCCACCAGAGGCTGCGCGACCAGCGCCGCACAATGTACCAGGCCGCGGCCAGCAGCAGCGCGCCGGCGATCAATCCCGCCCAGCTTTTCTCCGGACGGGCAACAAATCCGCTGGACGCAAGGAACGCGCCCAACCCGACCATCCACGGCCGCACCCCGCCGCCGGAGGCGGAGCCCGTGACAACCCCGCCCGCTGCGATCGAGCCGGAAGACGGACTCGGAGCGCCGCCGCTTTTCCCGACCGCAAAGGCCGCAACGATCAGCAAAGCCGCGGCGACGGCGGCACCGGCAAGCTCCAGAGGCGCCGCCAGAAATTTGAATTCCGCATAAACAAACGAGAATACGATGACGCATCCAGCCAAATACAAAATGGCGGCCGCCGTCAATCCTTTTCGTCCCAGCCACGGCGCGGCGCTTCTGTCCGTCGCCATCAGTTCGACCATGGCAATCGGAACGCCGATGCTCCAGATCGCATGACCGGCGACATACCCCAGCGCATTGTTGGCGCTTGTGACGAAATCGGAGACGGAGGAACCTCCCGCCTCACCGAGAAAAGCGGGATTGAACATGGACTGATCCAGCATTCCCGCTTCGATGACCCCGTATGCGGCTCCCAGCAGCACGATGGCCGGATAGCTCCTCCCGAACCGCCTCGCGATCTCCCGGATGAGCAGCGCGCCGCCGCCATACAGCGGAACAAGCAGCACCAGAGCCGCGGGCAAATTTTGGATCGGGCTGCTCCCCAGCAGAAATTCCCCCACCCACGGAGACAAAAAAATCAGTCCGATCACCGGCGCAAAACGGCGAAGGCGACCGACACCCTTCATGTTTCCCACCGCTCTCCATCGCCGAATGGTTTGTTTCTCCATCGTAGATTAGCCCGCCGCCGGCCGTCAATACGTTCTCCCCTCAAGCTGCCGCTGCACGATGCGCACGATATCCGCGATGTAGTCGCCGATGATCGGCAGGTTGAGCTTGCCGAGCAGTTGCAGCACGTACAGAATCGTCGCGGCGAAGAACGTGAAGCCGATCGCGATGCCGATCCCCCGCGCCATTCCGCTGACGAGATTGCGCCAGATGAGCGACAGCGGACGGTTGAGCAGATCGACGTACTCCGCGATCTTCGCCCGCTCCATTCCGGCCGCCAGCCGGTCCACTTCCCGCGCGAGCCGGTCCAACCGCTGCCCTTGGGATCGGATTTCCGCCTGTTCGGACTGTCCATCCAACCGTTCGGATTGTCCGTCCGCCCGTTCTGATTGTCCGTCCGGCCGTCCGAGCCGTCGTCTCGCCTGCCCGGACCGTTCTTCCGACCGTTCCGCCATCCCGTCCGCCCCCTTCCGGTTCCGCCGCCGTAGCAACATCATTTTCCTCTCAAGCATCACCGTTCGCGCCGTCTTTTCGGAATGGCAGCCCGATTTGCGTCGATAACGAAAAACGAGCCCCGGCCCCTCCCGCCGGGGAAGAAGCCGCGCCGGCCCGTTTTCGCTTGTCTGTTTTCCAGTATGTCCTCAGACGTCAATCCGGATTCCGATCGCAAAATCGCCCGCCTGCACCGTCTCCATGCCGTCCGCGGGACCGAACGCCACTTCCCTGAGCAGCACGTTCGTCTTGAGCAGCTCATCGAACGACGCAAGCGCATCCTTGAGCTGCTGCGGCACGTCGAGCTGCAAGCGTACCCGCGCCTCGATCGGCAGATCGAGCTTCTTGCGCGTATCCTGCACGGCGCGAATCACTTCCCGCACCCAGCCTTCCTGCTCCAGCTCGGGCGTGATGTCCGTGTTGAGCGCGACCGTAAGCCCGTCGCCCGACGCCGCCTTGAAGCCCGTCTTCGCCCGCTTCTCGACCAGCAGCTCATCGAGGGAGATCCGCAGCGTCTCGCCTTCCGGCGACGTCCAGTCGAGCCCGCCGTCCTCCAGCACCGCGCGCCGCGCGTCTTCCGCGGGCAGCGACTTCAAATACGCCTGGATCGGCGCGACATGGCGGCCGTATTTCTTGCCCGCGACCTTCAGGTTCAGCTTCAGGTCGAACTCGACGAATCCGCTGTCGCTCGTCTCCACGACGATCCGCTTTACGTTGATCTCGTCCCGGATGATCGCCTCGTATTCTTCCAGCGGGAACGGTCGGCTGAGCGACACGATCAGCTCGGAGAGCGGCTGGCGCGTCTTGATGCCCGACTCGTTGCGCACGCTGCGCGCCAGCTCGACGATCCTGCGCGTTGTCTCCATGTCGCGCTCGAGCGCTTCGTCGATCAGCGAATTGTCGGCCTGCGGGTAATCCGCCAGATGGACGCTCTCCCCGCCGCCCAGATTGACGTAGACGTCTTCCGCGACGAACGGCGTGAACGGCGCAATCAGCCGCGACAGTTCGAGCAGCGCCTGATGCAGCGTCTGATAAGCCTCGATCTTGTCGTCCGTGAGCCCGCTGCCCCAGAACCGGTCGCGCGAGCGGCGGATGTACCAGTTGCTCATCTCGTCGACGAACGCTTCGATCTTCTTCGCCGGGTTCAGGAAATCGTACGCCTCAAGCCCGCGGTTCACGTCCCGGATCAGGCTGTTCAGCCGCGAGATGATCCAGCGGTCCAGCTTGCCGGCCGGCTTCCGGTACGGGTGGTCCTCCGGCCGGAACCCGTCGATCGACGCGTACAGCGCGTAGAACGCGTGCGCGTTGACGATCGTGTCGACCACCTTCGACTTCGCCTCGGCGACGATGCCGCGCGAGAACCGCTTGCTGTTCCACGGCACGCTGTCCGAAAGCAGCGCCCAGCGGAACGCGTCCGTGCCGTACGCCTCGATGATCTCCCACGGGTCGATCACGTTGCCCTTCGACTTCGACATCTTCTGGCCGTTCTCGTCGAGCACGAGGCCGGTCGAGATGACCCGCTTGTACGGCGATTTGCCATTGTACAGCGTCGAGACGGCCAGCAGGCTGAAGAACCAGCCGCGCGTCTGGTCGATCCCTTCGACGATCATGTCGGCCGGGTATTGGTCCTCGAACTTCGCGCGGTCGCCGAACGGATAATGGTATTGGGCGAATGGCATCGAGCCGCTGTCGAACCAGACGTCGATCACTTCGGGCGTGCGCGTCATGACGCCGCCTTCGCAATGCGGGCAGCGCAGCTTCACCTCGTCCACGTAAGGCTTGTGAAGCTCCAGATCCTCCGGCACCGGCCCGGCGGCCCGCTCGCGCAGATCCGCGATGCTGCCCGGCGCGTACTCGCCCCGGCAGCTTCCGCACACCCAGACGTTGAGCGGCGTGCCCCAGTAGCGGTTCCGGCTGATGTTCCAGTCGACGAGATCTTCGAGGAAGTTCCCGAACCGGCCATCGCGCAGATGGCCAGGGTACCACTCGATCTCGCGGTTGTTCGCGATCAGTTGGTCCTTCACCGCCGTCGTCCGGATGAACCAGCTTTCCGTCGCGTAGTAAAGCAACGGCGTCTTGCACCGCCAGCAGAACGGATAGCTGTGCTCGTAGCGCTCCTTCGCGAACAGCAGGCCGCGCTCGGTGAGCAGCCGCACGATGTCGATGTCGCAGTCCTTCACGAACCGGCCGGCGAAGTCGGTCACCGCGTCAATGTAGCGTCCCGCGCGATCGACGACGCTGACCATATCGATGTTGTTCGCCTGGGCCGCCTTGTAATCGTCCTCGCCGTGGGCCGGCGCAATGTGGACGATGCCCGTGCCGCTCGTGTCGCTGACGAAATCCGCCGCGATCACGACGTGCGCATTATGGACCGGCACATAGCGGAACGGCGGCTCGTACGCAAGGCCGGCCAGCTCCGAGCCCTTCACCTTCGAGACAATCTCGTAGTCTTCCTTCAGGACCGACTCGGCGAGCGCCTCGGCGACGATGTACGTCTCTCCGTCCTTGCGAACGCGGACATAAGTCATCTCCGGATTGACGGCCAGCGCCGTGTTGGCCGGCAGCGTCCACGGCGTCGTCGTCCAGGCGAGGATCGACGCGTCTTCCGACTTCAGCCGGAACTTGACCGTCGCGGACAGATCTTTCACATTCTCGTATCCCAGCGCCACCTCATGCGAACTGAGCGTCGTCTGGCAGCTCGGGCAATAGGGGCTCACGCGATGGCCGCGGTAGAGCAGCCCTTTCTCTTGGATCGTCGCGAGGATGTGCCAGACGCTTTCAATGTACCGGTTGTCGAGCGTGATGTACGGGTCGTCCAGATCGGTCCAGTAGGCGATCGCTTCGGTCAGCTCGCGCCATTGCCGCTCATACTCGAACACGCTGTCCTTGCACTTCTTCACGAACGCCTCGATGCCGTAGCGCTCGATCTCCGGCTTGCCGGAGATGCCGAGCTGCTTCTCGACGCCGAGCTCGACCGGCAGGCCGTGGGTGTCCCAGCCCGCCTTGCGCACGACGCGGTAGCCGGACATCGTCTTGTAGCGGCCGATGAAGTCCTTGATCACCCGGCCGAGCACGTGTCCGATGTGCGGCATGCCGTTCGCCGTCGGCGGCCCTTCGTAGAACACGTAGTTGGGCCGTCCGGCGCGATGTTCGATCGACCGCTTGAACGTGTTCTCCTTTTTCCACTTGTCGAGAATGCGCTGTTCGCGGGCCCTTGCCCGCTCCTTCACGTCTACGCGTTGCATGGTCAACCACTCCCGTCACACAATCAAAGTAAAAAAGCCCGTCCCGAAAGGGACGAGCCTGAACTCGCGTTACCACCCTCATTCCGCCTCCGCCAAGCACGCTTGAGCGCATGGCACAAGACGACACCTCGCCGCAGACCGCGGTCTGCGCATCCGGATAACGGCGGATTTCCGTCGCGGCTTACTGCTTGCATGAAGGTTCAGCCGCGCTTCTCGGAGATGATTTTCGGCTGCGGATCGAACGCCGGCTTTCAGCATCGCGCCGGCTCTCTGGAGAACGACCGCTGCAGCTTACTCGTTCTCGTCGGCGAATTTCAGGTCGGCATGCAGTTGTACCTATAGTTATAACGTCTGGGGCATCCGATTGTCAACCGGAAGGCGCCCTCATTCGCGCCCCGCGAGTTCGCGCGTCTCGCGGGCGGCCGCGGCGCTCTCGAGCGATTCCCAGCCGTCCTGGCTGAGCAGTTCGAGCTGCGCTTCGACAAGCGTCCGGAACCGCGTCCGGTAAATCGCCGCCTGCTTCTTCATCTCCTCAACTTCGAGCGCGATCTTGCGCGATTTCGCCAGCGCTTCGTTGATGATCCGGTCGGCGTTCTTCTCCGCTTCCTTGATGACGAGCTGGGCTTCCTTCTTCGCGTTGTTCTTCACTTCGTCCGCCGCTTCCTGCGCGATGATGATCGTCTTGCTGAGCGTCTCCTCGAGATTGGCGAAGTGATTCAGCTTCTCCTGCAGCGCCAGCACCTGGTTCTGCAGTTCCTTGTTCTCCCGGATGAGCGCTTCGTAGTCCTTGATCACCTGGTCAAGGAACTCGTTCACTTCATCCTCATCATAGCCGCGCAGGCGGCGGCCGAATTCTTTGTTATGGATATCCAGCGGCGTCAACGGCATGGTGACGCACCTCCTCCTTACATTGCCCGCACGATACCGTACCCTTTCGACAGGTTCCGATGGATTTCCTGCCTTGCCTCAAATAAATTTGCCGATCGTAACGCGCATCCGTCCGCTCTTCGTCGGCCCTTCGACCTTGAGCAGATTGAAGCGGCCGAAGCCCTTGAGTGAGACAACGTCGCCCTCCCCGAGCCGGGCGGAAGGATCTTCCTCCGTCTTCCAGTTCACCCGGCACCGGCCCGCGCGGATCGGATCCGTGATCTTCGACCGGCTGATGCGGAATGCGTCGCTCGCGACGCCGTCCAGACGCAAAGAAGCCACCGTGATGACCGCAACTTCCATCTCCGGCTGAACGACCTTGAGATCTTCCAGGGGAAGGATGTCTGTGCTTACGGGCACACGATGCACTTGCGTCAAATGCGTATGTAAAAACACGGCCATCTCCTCCGTGACGAGACAGTGGCAGCCGTCTTCGCGCACATGGAGGTCGCCGATCACGTCCCGCTTGACGCCGAGTCCGAGGAGCGCGCCGAGATAATCGCCGTGGTCGGGCTCGAGAAACTTGCCGCCCGCGGCCTCGATCGCGAGAACGGCAATGCCGGCCGGCTCGTCTTCCGGATCGCGGTAAGCCGGCACGATGACGGCGCGCTTCCGCTCGGCTTCCGGCCAGCCGCCGTCCAGCCGCAGGGCGGCGTCCGGCTCGCGGCCGGCGATCGACCGCAGGATGAACTGCTGCCGCGGATCCAGAAAGTCGGTCACGACCGTCGCATGGCGTTCGGCCGCCCGCTCCACCCACTCCAGCGCCCGGTCGACGAACGGTCGCTCTTCCGGATGGAAGTGGACATAAAGTTCCTGCTTCATCTACACGAAGAAGTCGATCACCGCAATGAGTCCCATCGCGATGAACTGAAGCGCGAAAATGGCGACGATCGGCGAGATGTCCAGCATGCCGCCGATCGGCGGGATGAGGCGCCGGAACGGCGCAAGGTACGGCTCGACCAGCTTGCCGAGCATTTCGCCGATGAAGCTGTCGCGGGCGTTCGGAATCCAGGACAGCAGCACGTAGGCGATGATGACGAACGTGTATATCCGTTGCAGTATCCCGATGAATGATTCAATTTCAGTCACGAGGTCACCTCATCGTCTTGTATTCGTGGTCATCCGTCAGCATGTCCGTGATCGTGCCCTGCACTTCCACCGTGTCCGGAGCGCACAGAAAGATGTTCGGCCCGATCTTCGTGATCGATCCGTTCAGCGCGTAGACCGTGCCGCTCAGGAAATCGACGATGCGGATCGCGTGGTCGGTGCGGATCCGCTGCAGGTTGACGACGACCGAGCGGCGGGAACGCAGATGGTCCGCGATTTCCTGCGCCTCGTCGTAGGAACGCGGTTCGCTCAGCACGACGCGGGAGTTCTTCTGCGCATGAATGCTGACGACATTGCCGCCCTTCACTGTTCTACGCGATTCGAACACCGGCGTTTCAATTTCCTGCTCCGCGTCTGCGGACAACCGGCCGCGCTCCACGACTTCCTCTTCTTCCTGAAGCCCGAGAAAACTCATGAATCGGTTCATGACACTCATCACACAGCCTCCTCTTTGCCCACCAGAATCGTCCCCAGCCGGAGCCAGGTCGCCCCTTCTTCGACCGCAACCTCGAAATCGTTCGACATGCCCATGGAAAGCCCGCCCGCTTCCTCCCGCAGGACGGCGGCTTGGTTCAGCTCGTCCCGCAGGTTTTTAAGCGCCCGGAACACCGGCCGCGCCTCTTCCGGATCGTCGACGAAAGGCGCCATCGTCATCAGGCCCGCCACGGCGATGCCGCGCATGTCCGCGATCGTCCGCGCGAAGCCGATCAGCTCTTCCGGCGCGAGGCCGTGCTTTGACGCCTCGCCGGAGACGTTCACCTGGATGAAGCAGGGAACGCGGATGCCGAGCTGCTCCGCCCGCTTGTGGATCGCCTCGGCCAGCGAAGGCCTGTCCAGCGAATGAATGTAGGCGAACTTGCCGACGACGTCCTTGACCTTGTTCGTCTGCAGCGAGCCGATGAAATGCCAGACCGGCCGCGGCTCCGAGTCCTGCAGGGCGCGCCATTTCGGCGCGGCGTCCTGCCACCGGTTTTCGCCGAGATGGACGAGTCCGGCATGAAGGGCTTCCCTCGCGGTCTGCTCGCCAACGTATTTCGTCACGGCGACGATTCCGACTTCTTCCCGCCGGCGGCCGCTGCGGGCGCAAGCATCGCGGATGCGGCGGTCGACATCGTCCAGTCTCGCCCGGATCGACACGGCGGTTCACCTCTCACGCATGCCGATGAAGCTCGCCATCCTTCCCGTCCTTCCGCCTTCCCGCCGGTGGGAGAAAAACAGATCGCGCCGGCATCCCGTGCAGAAGGACGAAAATGCGATGCTGCTCGGCATGATTCCTGATCTTATCATAATCTGTCGGTTCATTTCTTTCAAGTTAAGCCTTGCTTTGCCATCTTCCGTCATGCGGATCATCGCGTCCAGAGGCGCGCCGCCCGCCGAAGCGAGCGACTCCGCAAGCGGCAGCGCGCGCTCGATCACCGGGCCGTCCACCTCGTAGCAGCACGGGCCGATCGCCGGGCCGATCGCGGCGCGAATGTCCGCCGGACGGCTGCCGAACTCCCGCTCCATCGCCTCGACCGTACGCGCGGCGATCTCGAGCACCGTCCCCCGCCAGCCGGCGTGGGCGAGCGCCACCGCGCCGCGCGACGGATCGTGGAACAGGAGCGGCACGCAGTCCGCGTAATACGACGCGAGCAGAATGCCCGGCTCATCCGTCATGATCGCGTCCGCCCCGGGGATGGCCGACTCCGCGTCCCGGCCGCCCCGGCCGCGGTCCGCGCGGACGACGCGGTGGACGCGGCTGCCGTGCACCTGCTCCGCGCACGTCCAGGCGGCCGGATCCCAGCCGGCCGCCTCCGCCGCGAGGGCGCGGTTGCGGACGACGGCTTCCGCGTCATCGCCGACGTGCAGGCCGCAGTTCAGCGACGTCCAGGGCGGCCCGCTCGTGCCGCCTTCCCGGCCGGTGATGCCGGCCGTAAGGCCGGGCGATTCTTCCATCCAATCGCGCAGCAGATACAGCGCCGGTCCGGCGCCCTCCATCCGAACGAACGGTTCCATCGGGTTCACCTCGTGAATCAGTGTACCACAGCGGGCACCGGCATAGAAATGCGGCCGTCAGCGCTCGTTCAGTTCGACGTCCTGCCCGCTTCTCAGGCGGGTGTCGTCCAGCCGGACGAGCACGACGTCTTCGCCGACCTTGACGATGCTGCGCCACGGAATGACGACGTCGGCGCCTCCGCCGCCGAACAGTCCGAAGAACCGCCCGCTCTCCGGCACGATGATCGATTCGATCCGGCCGTTTCTGAGATCCAGTTCCAGATCGCTGACATGGCCGAGCTTTCGGCCGTCCACGATATTGATGACATCCTTCTCCTGAAACTCGGATATCCGCAATCCGCGCCACCACGCTCTCGTTTGATCTCTCCTTCTACCATAATATCGCGGCGGGCGCCGTGAAATGTCCGACCCGGGGAAAAAAGAGCCGCGCTTTGCCGCACAACAACAAAGCCGGACGCTTCCGCGCCCGGCTGCATTTTCATGCTTTCACATGTTTCTGCATCTGCTGGATGGCCGATTTCTCGAGGCGCGACACCTGCGCCTGCGAAATGCCGATCTCGTCCGCCACCTCCATCTGGGTTTTCCCTTCGAAAAAACGCATGGATAAAATCATTTTCTCCCGTTCGCCGAGTTTGGTCATCGCCTCCCTGAGCGCGATCTCCTCAATCCAGGACGCGTCCTTGTTCCGGTCGTCGCTGATCTGGTCCATCACATAGATCGGATCGCCGCCGTCGTGGAAAATCGGCTCGAACAGGGAGACCGGATCCTGGATGGCGTCCAGGGCGAATACGACGTCTTCCTTGGGCACGCCGAGCGCTTCCGAAATCTCGTAGATGGTCGGTTCGCGCGAGTGCTGGTTCGTGAGCGAGTCGCGCACCTGCAGCGCCTTGTAGGCGATGTCGCGCAAACTTCGGGAGACGCGGATCGGGTTGTTGTCCCGAAGATACCGCCGGATCTCGCCGATGATCATCGGCACGGCATAGGTGGAAAACTTCACGTTCTGGCTGAGATCAAAGTTGTCGATGGCTTTCATCAGCCCGATGCAGCCGACCTGGAACAGATCGTCGACGAATTCTCCCCGGTTGTTGAACCGCTGTATGACGCTGAGCACGAGCCGCAGGTTGCCGTTCACCAGCTTCTCCCGGGCCGCCATTTCTCCCCGGGTCTGCAGCGCCGTGAACAACTCGCGCATCTCCGCATTCGTCAGCACCGGAAGTTTCGAGGTATCCACTCCGCAGATCTCAACTTTGTTTCGGGTCAACGCGATAACCTCCCAAGGAGAAACATTACTGTACATTATCTCCTCGGGCTTTGTTTTTATTCTGGATGCGAAAGGCCCCGGAGGCGAACGCCAGGTCCGCGGTCCGAGGCCCGTCATCACACCATCTTGTTGAACTCCTTGCGCAGCCGCTTGATGATCCGCTTCTCCAGCCGGGAAATGTACGACTGCGAAATGCCGAGCAGGTCGGCGACATCCTTCTGCGTCTTCTCCTCGCCGTCCGTGAGGCCGAACCGGAGCTCCATGATCGTCCGCTCCCGCTCCGTCAATTTGTCCAGCGCCTTCTGGAGCAGCTTCCGGTCGACCTGCTCCTCGATGTTCCGGTAGATCGTGTCGCCTTCGGTGCCGAGCACGTCGGAGAGCAGGAGCTCGTTGCCGTCCCAGTCGATGTTGAGCGGCTCGTCGAACGACACCTCGGTGCGGGTTTTGCTGTTTCGCCGCAGGTACATCAGAATTTCGTTCTCGATGCAGCGGGAGGCGTAGGTGGCCAGCTTGATCTTTTTGTCCGGATCGAACGTGTTGACCGCCTTGATGAGGCCGATCGCGCCGATGGATACCAGATCCTCGATATGGATGCCGGTATTCTCGAACTTGCGGGCGATGTAGACGACGAGCCGGAGATTGCGCTCGATCAGCATCGCGCGGATCGCCGCGTCTCCGGACGGCAGGCGCTTCAGCAAATATTCCTCTTCCTCGCGGGTCAGCGGCGGCGGCAGCGCCTCGCTCCCCCCGATGTAGTAGACCTCTTCGCGCTTCAGACCGAATAAAAACAAAACGCGATAATAGAATAACTGCAGCATCAGTTTCCACTTCACGGGCATGATTCTTTGGTCCTCCCCCGTTTGCGTGTTGATGGATTTATCCGCTGCCGTCGTCCTCGAGCAGGGACGGATGAATGATCGCCCGATAGGAGCCGTCGGACGCCAACGTGCCGCCCTCCAGGCCGATCAGCACGCGGCTTGTCTCGAAACGGCGCCCGTCACGCTCGATGCGCACCCTGTCGGGTTTCACAGCCAGCATGAGCTGCGTCCTGCCTCCGATGCCCCTGAAGGGCACGAATCTGAGCCGTTCGCTCAAGGAGTGGCTGTTCCGGTCCAGCCTGGCCAGCAACCCTTCGACATTGCCGCCGCGCAGCGCTTCGATCCAGGCCGCGGGCAGCTCGCCGCTCCAAAGCGCCGCTTCCGCGACCATGACCGGCGTCCGGGTCAGCGGATCGTACAATCGGTTTCCCGTATCGATCAGACCGGTGCAGCGCGCGGTCCGGCCGCCGATCTCGACGGTCACCTCCGCCAGGCTGCCAAGCGTCCGCTCCGTGTGCTTCCGGCCGCCCAGGACGGCGCGCCAGATGAGCAGCGCGGCGCCGGCCGCGGCCAGAATCGAGGCCAGTCCGTATTGCAGTTCGATGCCGACGGCGCCCGAATCGGTCAGCCACAACCTGTCCCATATGCCGCCGCGGCTCTGCAGCAAATAATGCAGTCCGATGACGCCGCCAGCCGCGGCGAAATTGATGCCGTAGAACGCCGCCGCGTTCCGGACGAACCGCAGCAGCCCGCCGAAGCCGAACGCGATCAGCAGCATGATGAGCGACAGCGCGATTTTCGCCAGCGCCGCAAGCAGAAAGCCCGCTCCCGGAAGGAACAGCAGCGCGGCGTATCCCGCGCCGACCGCGGCCGCCGCCGCAAGCCGCCACCACTTCGGCCTTATGCCCCTCACCCAGGCCGTCGCCAGCAGCACCGCGCCGTCGATGATCAAATTCGAGAGAAACACGAGATCCAGGTATACGACCAGCAGCTTCACCCACCGCTCTATTCGTTCCCGCGGCTATGTGTCCCCGCGCGCATTGATGCGTGGCGGCCTTACGTTCAAGTATAGCGGGGGCCATGCCGGAAGTCTGTCTAAAGCCGCCGTCAGGGAGAATCTTTTTTTGTCGATGGTCCGGTATGCGAGGCGCGAACGGCGGGAAGCATGGGGACATGGCTGCGCAAGCATCCGGGCTTTCCGCTAGTGACTCTCCGTATCGACCTGCGGGACAGCCCCGGCAATGCAAAAAAGCCGCCCCGCACGGACGGCTGAAAGCCGCCGCGGGACAGCTTGACGCTGCAAGACCGGAAGAAGATCAGTCCGGGTATTATGCCTATTCGCCGCGTTCGCTGCGCGGACGGTTGCGCAGAAACGCCGGGATGTCCAACTGGTCGCTGGACGGGAGCTGGCCGAACGGCCGCAGGTTCGAGCCGCCGGACGGACGGCTCTCCTCCGCCTCCGATCCGCCGGGGCGCGCCGACGACCGGCGTCCCGAACCGCCCTTCATCTCGAAGCCGGTCGCGATGACCGTCACCTTGATGTCGTCCTTCATGTCTTCGTCGATGCTGGCGCCGAAGATCATGTTCACTTCCGGGTCGGACGCCGCGATGACGATTTCGGCCGCCTCGTTCACTTCATACAACGACAGGTTGGAGCCGCCGGTAATGTTCATGATGATGCCGCGCGCGCCGTCGATGCTCGTTTCGAGCAACGGGCTCATGATCGCCTTGCGGGCCGCTTCGGCCGCCCGGTTCTCGCCGCTCGCCACGCCGATGCCCATCAGCGCCGAGCCGCGCTCCGTCATGATCGTCTTCACGTCGGCGAAGTCGAGGTTGATGAGCCCCGGCACCGCGATCAGGTCCGAAATGCCTTGCACCGCCTGCCGCAGCACGTTGTCGGCTTCGCGGAACGCCTCGAGCATCGGCGTCTTCTTGTCGACGATCTCGAGCAGCCGGTCGTTCGGAATGACGATCAGCGTATCGACCTTCGATTTCAGCTCCTCGATGCCCATCTCGGCCTGCATCGAACGTTTGCGGCCTTCGAACGTGAACGGACGGGTGACGACGCCGACCGTCAGCGCGCCGCACTCCTTCGCGATCTCGGCGATGACCGGCGCCGCGCCGGTTCCGGTGCCGCCGCCCATGCCGGCCGTCACGAACACCATGTCCGCTCCCTTGAGCCGCTCGGCGACCATTTCGCGCGATTCTTCGGCCGCCTTCTTGCCGACCTCGGGATTGGCGCCTGCGCCGAGGCCGCGCGTCAGCTTCTCGCCGATTTGCAGCTTCTGCTCGGACTTCGCCTGCTGAAGCGCCTGCGCATCCGTATTGACCGTGATGAACTCGACGCCGCGCACGCCGGTCTCAATCATCCGGTTGACCGCGTTGCTGCCGCCGCCGCCCACGCCGATCACCTTGATCGACGCCAGCGGTTCCATTTCCATATCGAATTCCAACATGAGTGAAGTTCCCCCGATCAAATGAATTCGCTGAACATTCGCTTCAGCCGCTCGAAGATTCCCGGTCTGGCCGAAGTGGACGCAGTCGGATTCGGCTTGCGAACCGCCGCCCGCCGCGCGGAACCCGCGGAGCGGGGCCGCATGTAGCGGGAGACGTACTGGATCATGCCGACGCCGCTCGTGAACGCCGGATCCCGAACGCCAATGTAGTCCGGCACGGCTACCCGCACGCTCGTCTCGAGCTCCCGCTGCGCCAGCGCCTGCACGCACGGCATTGACGCCGTTCCGCCCGTCAGCACGCAGCCGTTCACCTTGCCGTCGTAACCGAGCCGGATGATCTCCTGCCGGACGAGCTGGAAGATCTCCTGCATGCGCGGCTCGATGATGTTCGCCAGATCGACCTGGGAGAATTCCTTCTCGACGTTGCTGCCCATGCGCACGACCTTGAACTTCTGGTCTTCCGCGGCGTCGCTGACCAACGCGCAGCCGAACTTCAGCTTGATCTTCTCCGCCTGGTCGGTCTGCGTCCTCAGGCCGTACGAGATGTCGTTCGTCACATATTCGCCGCCGACCGGCAGCGTGGACGTCGCCGCCAGGTTGCCCTGCTCGAAAATGGCGACCGTCGTGGAACCGGCGCCGATGTCGATGAGGGCGGTCCCCATGTTCCGCTCGTCCTTCGTCAGCGCCATCTGGCCTGAGGCAAGCGACATCAGGATGACGCCGGCAATCTGCAGATCCGCCTTCTCGACGCACCGCATCAGATTATGGATCGCCGTCTTCGCTCCGGTGATGACCGTCGCTTCCACTTCCAGCCGGACGCCGATCATGCCGCGCGGATCGGAGATGCCGTCCAGTCCGTCGACCAGAAACTGCCGCGGCACCAGACCGATGATCTCGCGCTCGGGCGGCAGCGCGACGACTCTCGCCGCCTGCAGCACCCTTTCAATATCCTCTTCGCCGATCTCGCGGTCCTCGTTCGAAACCGCGACGACACCGTGATTCGTCTGCAGGGCGATATGGTTGCCCTGGATTCCGACATACACTTCGGATATTTCAATCCCGACCATGCGTTCCGCGTGATCCACCGCATTGCGGATCGACTGCACGGTCTGGTCGATATCGACGATGGCTCCTTTGCGAATGCCTTCCGAGTCGGCAGATCCGACGCCGATGATATTGATCGCGCCGTTCTGGACTTCGCCGATGATGACGCGGACTTTGGATGTTCCGATGTCCAGGCTGACGATCAAGTCGCTGCTGCTCAACCCCTGGCACCTCCGTTTCTCCGATAAAAAATGTAATCTAAAGTGCGTATTTCCGACATATTGATTACCAGCGGGCCATAATCGCGTTTATCCTGTTCAACTTATTCAACGCGGCTTATATTTTCCCTCTTTTTTCTACAAAGTTTTTACGCTGGCAATTGGTGGGCGAATGCCCGGCCGCGGTTGAACTCATAAACGAAATTGTACCATTGTTCACGCGGCTTGAGTAGTGGCTATAAGTCCTGTTTACCGGGTGTTGTCCCCGTCCGGAGCTTCATCCTCGCCGGCCTCGCCGTCTTCCGCGTAAGGCACGTAGCGGTCAGCCAGGAGCAGCGTCATGCTTCCGGGTTCCTGCGTCTCGATGACGGCTCGGATCGTATCCGCTTTCTCCGCGAGCACGGAGATGGCGGTGATGATTTCGAACCGGGTGCGCGTGTAGATGCGGATCCGGTCGGGCCAGGCTTCCGACGGATAGGGCGCGATCTCCGAAAAATCGGCGAGCAGGTCGTCCGGCAGCCGGGAAAGCCTGTCGACGAGCTTGAGCTTGTCCGCTTCCCGACCGTTCCACCCGCGCAGCACCGGCCTGTTGACGACGGTGTCGGCGCCGGCCGGCAGCTCCTTGCCGTTCGACAAGATCGCCGTGATCGCGCCGTCCGCCGTCAGCCCGTAGGCGATGGCCGGATACTCCGTCACTTCGATGTGCACCTTGCCCGGAAACGTCTTGCGGACAACCGCCGACGCGATCGGATCCAGCTTCTTCACCCGCCCGGCGATCGCGTCCGCGGTCGGCCAGAAGAACGGGTCGCCCGGCCCGACGCCGGCGGCCGCCAGGATCTCGCGCTCATCCGCGAACCGGCCGCCCGATACGGTCACTTCCGAAATCTTGCTCAGACTCGAGCGGAAGAACAGGACGGCGAGCAGCACGATGAACAGCAGGTATATGACGCCGAGCAGCCGTCTGCCGCCCTTGCGCTTCGGCTTCGGCGCCGGCTCCTTGAGTACGGGCATGCGTTCCGACATTTCGATTCTCCTGACGAGAGGATTCGCTGGGCTTGTCCGCCCGCCTCCACAATGAAACCCGGCATTCCCAGCGGGGAAAGCCGGGCGGCGGTCCTTCAGCCGGGAATCACGCGGTTGCCCGACACCGCGGCATACCGCATGATCCGTGCGCCGAGACTCGCGAACATCGCTTCGATCCGCTCGTAACCTCGATCAATATGGTAGACTTGTTCGATGACCGTCTTGCCCTGCGCGGCCAGACCGGCGATGACGAGCGCCGCGCCGGCTCTCAGGTCGGTCGCTTCGACCGTCGCGCCGTAGAGCCGCGGCACGCCGCGGATAATCGCCGAATTCAGATCGACGCGGATATCGGCGCCCATGCGCACGAGCTCGTCGACATGCTTGAAACGGCCATCGAAGATCATTTCTTTCACGACGCTGACGCCGTCGGCCAGCGCGAGCAGCACCATGAGCTGCGCCTGCAGATCGGTCGGGAAGGCCGGATACGGACTCGTCACGATCCGTTCCACCGCCTTCGGGCGGATGACGCCGCCCACCTTGATTATATCACCTTCCGCGGCCACTTGAACACCGGCCCGGCGCAGCACGTGTATGAGCGATGTCAGGTGGGACGGATTCGTATTCAGCAGCGTCACCTGCCCGCGCGTCGCGGCCGCGGCGACCATCAGCGTCCCGGTGACGATCCGGTCGGGAATGATCCGGTAACGGCACGGCACGAGCCTGCCAACGCCTTCGATCCGGATCGTGCCGGTGCCGGCGCCCGAGACGCGCGCCCCCATGCCGTTCAGGAAATTTTGCAGATCCTCGATCTCCGGCTCGCGCGCCGCGTTCGTGATCGTCGTCACGCCGTCCGCCAGCACGGCCGCCATCATCAGGTTCTCGGTCGCGCCCACGCTCGGAAAATCGAGATGAATGTCGGTGCCGGTCAGCTTGCGCGCGCGGCAGACGATCCGGTTGCCGTCCTCGCGGATCTCGGCGCCGAGCATCCGGAGGCCGAGCAGATGAAGGTCGATCTTCCGCTCGCCGATCGCGCAGCCGCCGGGTTGGTACACTTCGACTTCGCCGAATCTCGCCAGCAGCGGCCCCATCAGAAAGATAGACGAACGCATCTGTCCCATGAGCGATTCCGGAATGTGCGCGGAATTCGCGGAGGTCGTGTCGAGCACGACGGACTGGCCGATCTGCTCCGCGCGGCATCCGAGAGCGCGAAGGATGTCGAGCATCACGTCGATGTCGAGCAGGTTCGGCACCTGATCGACGATGACCGTGCCTTCCACCAGCATGCCGGCCGCCAGAATCGGCAGCGCGGCGTTCTTCGCGCCCTGGATGGCGATTGCGCCGGAGAGCGGCCTGCCGCCTTCAATAACAAGAGTTTCCAAAGCTGCACCTCCGATTTACCGCTCACCCACCACCAATACCTCGGGGACCAGCTCGACGCCGAACCGCGCCTTGACGGTCCGCTGGATATGCTCCATGAGGGTGAGGACATCTTCGGCCTTCGCCTGCCCCGTATTCACGATGAAGTTGGCATGCACGTCCGAAATGGCCGCGCCGCCCGACCGGAAGCCCTTGAGCCCCGCCGCTTCGATCAGCCGCGCCGCGTAGTCGCCGGGCGGGTTGCGGAATACCGAACCCGCGGTCGGCGCCTGCAGCGGCTGCGTCCGCTGCCTGCGGTCCTTGTATGAAGCCATCGCCGCGGCGATCTCCTTCCTGTCGCCGGGCGCAAGCTCGAACGTCGCCTCGACGACGATGCCCGGCACGTCGTGCAGGATGGAATGGCGGTAGCCGAACTGCATCGCCTCGCGGCTGAAGCGCGCGATCTCACCGTTTTCCGTGACAATCTCGGCCGACTTGAAGATGCGTGACACGTCCGATCCGTGGGCGCCGGCGTTCATGTAGACGGCGCCGCCGACCGATCCCGGAATTCCCCCCGCAAATTCCAGGCCGGTCAGTCCGTGCTTGCCGGCGAGCACGGACAGTTTGATGAACGAGAACGCCGCGCCTGCGGAGACCGTATGCCCGTCGAACCGCGCGTAATCGAGTCCGGGTCCGGGCTTGATGACGACGCCGCGGATGCCTTTGTCCAATACCAGCATATTGGAGCCGCGGCCGAGATTCGTCCACGGCACGCCGTGCCGGTGAAGCAGCGCGACGGCGGCGGCCAGCTCCCGCTTGCCCCGGGGAATGATCAGAAGATCGGCGGGACCGCCGATTTTCCAGGTCGTGTACTTGGCCAGCGGTTCGTTCGGCAGCAGTTCGCCGATGTCGGCGCGCTTCAATTCGTCAATGAGCTGCTGCATGGACGATCCTCCTTCCTGTCAGCCGGTATGGACATGAGGGACACCCGCCGGGGCAGCCGGCGCCCGGCGGCCGTTCGCCGCGGCTGCCGCGGAGTCGGCGGTCACGATCATGTGACAGTCTATGCCCGGCACATGACGAGTGTGACAATCGCCCAATCGCGCCGCTACTTTCCGCAGTTCACGCGGGCGGCAAGCGTCCGGAGTTCGGCCGTGATCCGCTCGGCGGAATCCGGCGTCGCGAGCGCCTTGGCGGCTTCCGACATCGCGCGCCTTGCCGGCTCATCCCCCATGATGCGGGCAACCGTCCCCGCCAGTTTCGGGCCTGTGAGCTCGCGTTCGAGCATCATGACCGCCGCGCCCGCATCCGCCAGGCTCCGCGCGTTCGCTTCCTGATGGTTGTGCGTCACGTTGGGCGACGGCACCAGAATGGACGGAACGCCGAGCGCGGTGATTTCGGCGATCATGGAAGCGCCCGCGCGGCTGATGATGAGCGACGACGCCGCGAGCACTTCCGGCATATTGTCCAGATACGGCACGACGCGGAGCCGGCGGGTCTGATCCTCCGGCAGCCGGTCCAGCCGCGCTTTCATCTGTTCATAATGGACGTCGCCGGTAACGGCGACCAGCCATACGCCGTCCAGCCGGGAGACGGCGGCGGCGATGCCGGGGACGGCTTCATTGAGCGCCCTGGCCCCCCGGCTGCCGCCGACGACCAGGACGACGCGGCTCCCATCGGGAATGCCGAGCGAGGCGTATCCTTTCTTCTTGTCCGCGTGCAGCACGTTCGTCGCGCAAGGATTGCCGGTATGCAAGATTCGCCGTCCCCGGCGGAACCGCGCTTTCGATTCCGGGAAGCTGACCGCGATCGCGTCCGCATAGCGGCTCAAGAATGCGTTCGCCATGCCCGGCTCGACGTTCTGCTCGTGGATGAGCGTCGGAATGCCGAGCCGCGCGGCCGCGTAGACGACCGGTCCGCTCACGTAGCCGCCGGTGCCGACGACGACATCGGGCCGAAAGCCGCGAAGCAGCGCCTTCGACCGGCGGACGGCGCGCAGGAAGCGGATGACCGTGCGCACGTTGTCCAGCGACAGCTTCCGCTTGAACCCGCTGATCTCGATCGTCTCGAACGGAATGCCGAGCTTCGGCACAATCCGGCTCTCGAGTCCGCTTGCGGAGCCGATGTAGAGCAGCTCCGTGCCGGGGTTCTCCCGCTGAAGCTGCCGCCCGATCGCCACGGCCGGATAGATGTGCCCGCCCGTTCCGCCGCCGGTCAGTACCACTCGCATTTAAGCGTTCACCTCGAATATCGGGATATGTTCAGCAGGATGCCGAGCGCCGTCAGGAGCAGCGTCAGCGACGAGCCGCCGTAGCTGACGAGCGGCAGCGTGATGCCCGTGACCGGCAGCAGGCCGATGACGACGCCGATGTTGATGAACACCTGCACGGCGATGATGCCGGTGATGCCGACGGCGAGCAAGCTGCCGAACGTATCCGGCGCGGTGATCGCGGTGCGCAGTCCGCGCCAGATCAGGACGAGAAACAGCAGGATGAGGGCCGACCCGCCGATGAAGCCGAGTTCCTCCGCCCAGATGGAGAAAATGAAATCCGTCTGCGGTTCCGGCAAATAGCTGTACTTCTGGCGGCTCTCGCCGAGCCCGAGCCCGATCAGCCCGCCGGGACCGATCGCGTAAAGCGACTGGATGATCTGATAGCCGGAGCCGAGCGGATCCTGCCACGGATCGAGGAAGCCGGTAATCCGCTTCATCCGGTACGGCTCCGCGATAATGAGGCCGACAAGCCCGGCGGCGCCGATCCCGGCCAGCGCGCCGAGATGGAGCAGCCGGGCCCCGGCCGCGTAGATGACGAGCATCGTCGCGCCGACCATGACCGCGCCGCTGCCGAGGTCCGGCTGCAGCATGATCAGGCCGAACGCGCAGCCCATGATCGCGAGCGGCGGCAGCAGACCGCGCGCAAAGCCCGCGATCTCCTGTTGCCGGTCCGCAAGATGCTTCGCCATGAAAACGACCATGGCCAGCTTCATGAATTCGGACGGCTGGATGCCGAACGAGCCGATGCCGAGCCAGCTCCGCGCGCCGCCGCGCACGACGCCGACGCCGGGAATGAGCACGATGACGAGCAGCGCGAAACAGGCGACGAGGACCGCGGGCGCGTATTTCCGCAAGACCCGGTAGTCGATCCCCGCCATGAAGATCATCATGCCGATTCCGAGCGCGGCGAAGAGCAGTTGCCGCTTCAAATAATAGAACACATCTCCGTATTCGCGCAGCGCGAGCACGGCGCTGGAACTGTACACCATGACCAGACCGGCGGCCAAAATGAGCATGACGGCTCCGATCATCCACATGTCCGGGGCGGTGCGGGCTTTCGGCATGATGCGACACCTCTTGCACTCAGAATTGGGGGACAGCCCCCTTCGTTACAAGATATGCGCCGCTTTCTTAAAAATACGCCCCCGCTCCTCGTACGACCGGAACATGTCCCAGCTTGCGCAGGCGGGCGACAGCAGGACGGCGTCGCCCGGTTCGGCGAGCGCGTCCGCTTCCCGCACCGCCCGCTCGAGCGTCTCCTCCGGGCTCGCTTCGGGCTCGACGACGCGAATATGCCGGATGCCCGCCGCCTCCGCCGCCTCCGCGAGCTTCCGCCGCGTTTCGCCGAAGGCGACGAGCGCCTTCACCCGCTCGCGCATAACCGGCACCAGAGCCGCGTAATCCGATCCGCGGTCCAGTCCGCCGGCCAGCAGCACGACCGGCCCCTTCACCGAGCGGATCGCCATCGTCGTGGCGGTCGGATTCGTGTCCTTCGAGCTGTTGTAGAAGCGGATGCCCGCCTTCTCCCGCACGAATTCGAGCCGGTGCTCGACGCCGCGGAACGCGCGCAGCGGAGCCGCGAGCGCCTCGGCGGACGCGCCGGCGGCCAGCGCCGCGGCGATTGCCGCGGCCGCGTTGGCGGCGTTGTGGCGCCCGGGGATGCCCAGCTCGTCCACGTCGATAATGACGGTGGTGACGCCGCCGGTCCGATGGACGATCGACCGGGGCACGCCGTCGTCCTCCGGCGTCGCGGGATACGGCGGTTCGACGAAAACGCCTTCCTCGAGCCGCTGTCGGACGGCGAACGGCAAGATCCGCGCCCGCGTCGCTTCGGCAAGACGCCGGCATACCGGATCGTCCCAGTTGACGACCGCGACATCGTCTTCCGTCTGGTTGGCGAACAACTTCGCTTTCGAAGACGTATAGTCGTCCATGCCGCCGTGATAGTCGAGATGCGTCTCCGCCACGTTGGTCAGCACGCTGATGCGCGGCCTGAAGCGGTCCGTTCCTTTCAATTGGAAGCTGCTCAATTCGGCGACGAGCCAGCTTTCGGCGCCTGCTTCCCGCGCCGCGTCGGTGAGCGGACGTCCGATGTTGCCCGCGACGATCGCCTTCCATCCCGCCGCCTCGAGGAGCCTCCCGATCAGCGTCGTCGTCGTCGTTTTGCCGTTCGAACCCGTGATGCCGATGATCGGCGCGTCCGTCAGCCACCAGGCGACTTCGACTTCCGTCACAATCTCGATTCCCAATTCCGTCGCTTCGCGCACGGGCGGCGACGAGTAGGGGATGCCCGGATTTTTCACCACCAGGGCGGTGTCCGGCGTCACGAGTCCCTCCGGATGGCCGCCGCAGAGAACGGAAATGCCCAAAGCGATGAGTTCGGACGCTTCGGGGCATTGTTCAAGCGGTTTGACGTCGCTCGCGATCGTCTCCGCACCCAGCGCGTGAAACACTTTGGCGACGCTGACGCCGCTGCGCGCGAGTCCCAGCACGACGACCCGGCGGTTCCGGTAAGTCGAGGGATGTTGCATGTTGCCACTCCTTTGGATGTCGGGCCGTGACGCCGGACGGCTACACCGTGCCGCTCAGCATCAGGCCGGCGGCGGCGAACAGGAATCCGGCCGCCCAGAACATCGTGACGACCTTCCATTCCGACCAGCCGCCCACTTCAAAATGGTGATGAATCGGACTCATGCGGAAAATGCGCTTGCCGCGCAATTTGAACGAAGCGACCTGCAGGATGACGGACAAAATTTCGATGACGAAAATGCCGCCGATCACGATGAACAGCAGTTCGGTCTTCGTCAGGATCGCAACGGCCGCAAGCCCCCCGCCGATGCCGAGGGAGCCGGAATCGCCCATAAACACTTTCGCGGGATGGGCGTTGTAGACAAGAAAGCCGAGCACTGCGCCGATCATCGCGGCGGACAAGACGGCCGATTCCGGCTCGGCGGCCTTCAGCGCCACGATCGCAAACGCGGCGAACGCGATCGCGCTTGTCCCGGACAGAAGGCCGTCGACGCCGTCCGTGAAGTTGACGGCGTTGCCGACCGCCATGAACATCAGAATGATGAACGGATAGTAAAAAAGATGCAGATCGAAGCTGAAGTCCGTCCCCGGCACCGCTACCCGCGTGTCGTGACCGCTGCGGTACAGGATGACGCAGATGACGGCCCCGAACAGAAGCTGGCCCAGCAGCTTCTGCCGCGCGGTCAGGCCGAGCGAGCGCTTCAGCGCGATCTTGATGTAGTCGTCCAGAAAACCGACAAGGCCGAACCCGAGCGTCGCGACAATGAGCACCCAGAATTCCGCCGTATATTCGGCGTATCGCAGAAAGGAGACGGCGGCGGCAAGCAGGATGATGATGCCGCCCATCGTCGGCGTGCCCGTCTTCTTCAGATGGGTCTGCGGCCCGTCGGACCGCACCTGCTGGCCGAACTTGAGCCGCTTGAGCAGCGGGATGGCCAGGGGACCCAGGAGCACGGCGAGCAGGAAGGATACGCCGAGCGGGAGCAACAGTACAGGTATATCCAAAAATGGTCTCCTCCTAACCCCGGACAAGCGCGTGCACGACTTCTTCCATCCGCATGCCGCGCGATCCCTTGACCAGGACAAGATCGTCCGGCGCAAGTTCGCCGAGCAGCCGGCGGACGAGGGCGTCCTTGTCCGCGAAATGGATCGCCCGCTCCTGCCCGAGCCGCTCCGCCGCGCCGCGGACCGTATGCTTCGACCGTTCGCCCACGGCCAGCACGGCGTGGATTTGACCAGGGGCTACGGCCGCGCCGGTCTCATAATGAAGCCGGTCTTCCTCCGGCCCGAGCTCCAGCATGTCGCCGAGGACGAGCCATTTGCGCCGGTAGCCCTTCAGCTCGCCGACGAAGGCGATCATCGCCTTCACGGATGCCGGGCTGGCGTTGTAGGCGTCGTTCAATACGACCGCCCCGTTCGCGGCGTAAGCCGTCTCGAGCCGCATGGCCGACAGCCTGACCGCGGCGAGGCCCTTCCGGATGCTCTCGGGCTCCAGTCCGAGCAGCGCGCCGACGGCCGCGGCGGCCAGCGCGTTCGCCACGTTGTGCCGCCCCGGCACCGGCACCCGGAATTCGCCCGGCCACGCCGGACCTCCGGGCGGCCGGATCGTGAACACCGATTCCTTCGCCGTGACGGCGATCGGCTCCGCCGACCAGCCGTCCTCCCGGCAGGACGCGAACGTCTCGAGCCGCCACTTGCCGAATCCCGGCGCCCGCTTCGCGCCCTCCAGGAGGAGCGGCTCATCCCCGCGGACGAACAGGACGCCGCCTTCGGCAAGGCCGGCGGCGATTTCAAGCTTCGCCTTGGCGATTGCCTCCCGCGAGCCGAGCTGCAGCAGGTGGGCGTCGCCGATATTCGTAATGACGGCGGCATCGGGCCGGGCGATGCGGGTGAGGCGCTCGATCTCGCCGAAGCCGCTCATCCCCATCTCGAGCACGGCCGCTTCCGTGTTCTCGTCCATCGCGAGAATCGTCAGCGGCAGACCGATGTGATTGTTCAGATTGCCTTCCGTCTTGTGGACGCGCAGCCGCTGCGCGAGGACGGACGCCGTCATGTCCTTCGTCGTCGTCTTGCCGTTGCTGCCGGTGATGCCGATGACCGTGACGGCGAGCTGGCTGCGGTAGGCGGCGGCGAGCCGCTGCAGCGCGGCCAGCGTGTCGTCCACCATCAGCAGCGGACGGCCGGCCAGCGCCTCCGGAACGGGGCGGCCGGCCTGCCAGAGCGAGGCCGCCGCGCCGCCGGCGAACGCGCCCTCCACGTAGTCGTGCGCGTCGAACCGTTCGCCGCTGAGCGGCACGAACAGCCGTCCTTCCGCCGGACGCCGGGAATCGGTCGACACGCCGCAGACCATGTCGTCCGCGCGCCGCGCCGCGGCTTCGTTCATCTCCGCGCTGCACATGGCGGCGAGCTGCGCCGTCGTTCGTCTGATCACGGCCGTCTTCTCCTTATCGCTTCGCCGGCGACGAGCCGGTCGTCGAAATCGATCTTGCGATCTCCGATAATCTGATAGGTTTCATGACCTTTGCCCGCAATCAATACTACATCTCCGGGGCTTGCCATTTCAACCGCTTTTTCGATCGCCGCGCGCCGGTCCGCGATCCGTTCGTATCGCTCCGCGGGCACGCCGTCCGCCCGGAGTCCGGCCTCGATGTCGTCCAGAATCGCCTCGGGGTTCTCGGTGCGCGGATTGTCCGAAGTGAGCAAAACGTAGTCGGCGTAGCGGGCGCCGATGCTGCCCATGATCGGCCGTTTTCCGCGGTCGCGGTCGCCGCCGCAGCCGAAGACGAGGATGAGCCGGCGCTCCGCGATCTCCTTCACCGCCTTGAGCACGTTCTCGAGCCCGTCCGGCGTATGGGCGTAATCGACGATCACCGCGAACGGCTGCCCGGCGTCGACCGCCTCGACCCTTCCCGGCACGCCCGGCACGCGCTCCAGCCCGGCTTTCACGTCCTCGAGCGAGACATCCTCGACGAGCGCCGCGGCGATCGCCGCCAGCGCGTTGTACACGTTGAACTTGCCGACCAGGCGCAGCGCGACGGACGTCTCGCCGCGGAACGTGACGACCCTGAACGACGTTCCCCGGGCCGTGATGCGGATGTCCTCGGCGCGGACATCCGCCGGATGGTCGATGCCGTAGGTGATCGTCTCCGCCGCCGTCGCGCGCGCGAAGACGGCGGACGCCGGGTCGTCGGCGTTCAGCACGGCGTATGTCCGCTCGTCCGGCTGCGCCGGATAGACGTTGCCGAGCCGGGCGAACAAGAGCTCCTTCGCCGCGGCGTACCGCTCCATCGTGCCGTGGTAGTCGAGATGATCCTGGGTCAGATTGGTGAAGATCGCCGTGCGGAACTTCGCGCCCTTGACCCGGCCCTGCTCGAGCGCGTGCGACGACACTTCCATCGCGCAGTAGGACGTGCCCCCGGCCGCCATGCCGGCGAGCAGCCGCTGCAGTTCGAGCGCGTCGGGCGTCGTGCCGGTCATCGGAATGGACCGGCCGCCGAAGCGCGCCTCGATGGTGCCGATGACGCCGCACGTCCGGCCGGACGTCTGCAGGATGCTCTCGATGAGATGCGTCGTCGTCGTTTTGCCGTTCGTGCCGGTGACGCCGATCAGCCTCACCCGCGCGCTCGGGGAACCGTAGAACCGGTCGGCCATGACCGCGAGCGCCAGCCGGCTGTCCTTCACGACGATCTGCGGCACGTCAAGGGGCAGCCGGCGCTCGACGACGAGCGCCGCGGCGCCGCGCTCCACGGCGCCCGCCGCATAGTCGTGGCCGTCCACCGTGTATCCGGGCAGGCAGAAGAACAGATCGCCCGGCTTCACCTTGCGGGAATCCGTGCACAGCCCCCCGGGCCTGAGATCCGCGCCTTCCAGTCTTGCCGTGGCGAGCAGGCCCGCCAATTCGCTGAGCAGCATGCGCCGTACCTCCTTGCAAGCAGCCTGATATTTTCCATTATGGACGGGCCAAGCCGAATCTAGGCGTCGTCCTTGCCCAGGTAGATGCGGATCGTCGATCCCCGCTCCACCCGTTCGCCCGCCGCCGGCGCCTGCCGGATGACCACCGTGCCGGAGCCGGAGGCGGCCAGGTTGAAGTTCATGTTCAGATCCTCGTACAGATCGGACACCGTCTTGCCGACCAGATTCGGAACGGTGACGATCGGCGTGTCGCCGTAATTCATTTTTTTCGGAAGCTGTTCCTTGCGCGGCGCAACGCCCAGCTCCGGCAATGCGCTTTCGAGAATGTTCCGCACGATCGGCGCGGAGACGACGCCGCCGAACTGGATGCCCTGCGGATTGTCGACGGCGACATAGACGACGATCTGCGGATCGTCCGCCGGCGCGAAGCCGATGAACGAGACGATGTGCTCGGACGGCGAATACCGGCCGTTCACCACTTTCTGCGCCGTGCCCGTCTTGCCGCCGACGCGGTAGCCGTCGATGAAGGCGTTGCGCCCCGTCCCGCGCGCCACGACGCTCTCGAGCGCTTCCCGGATCTTGTCCGAAGTCTCCGGCGAGATGACCCGGCGCACCGCCTCCGGCTCGAATTGCCGCACGATCTCGCCGGTATCGGGGCGGATGAGCGCCTTCGCGACGTGCGGCCGGTACAGCGTGCCGCCGTTGATCGCCGCCGAGATGGCCGCGACTTGCTGGATCGGCGTCACCGACACCCCCTGGCCGAACGACGTCGTCGCGAGTTCGACCGGACCGACCCGTTCCGGCTTGAACAGGATGCCGTTCTCCTCGCCCCTCAGGTCAATGCCGGTTTTCGCCCCGAAGCCGAAATTGCGGATATATTGAAAAAGCACATCCTTGCCGAGCCGCTGTCCGAGCGTCACGAAGCCGGGGTTGCACGAATTTTCCACCACTTCGAGGAACGTCTGGCTGCCGTGGCCGCCTTTTTTCCAGCAGCGGAGCCGCGCGCCTCCGACTTCGATCGCGCCCGGGTCGTGGAACCGCTCATGGTGCAAATCGACTTTCCCTTCCTCGAGCGCGGCGGCCAGCGTGATGATTTTGAACGTCGAGCCGGGCTCGTAGGTCATCCAGATCGGCAAATTCCGGTTGTACACCTCGGACGGCACTTCCCGGAAGCGGTCCGGCTCGTAGGTCGGCCGGCTCGCCATGCCGAGAATTTCGCCCGTGTTCGGATTCATCGCGATCGCGATCGCGGCGTTCGGCTGGAGCCGGATCATCGCGTCGTCCAGCTCGCGCTCGATGATCGTCTGGATCATGTAGTCGATCGTCAGCTGCAGATGGAGTCCGTCCTTCGGCTCGCTGTACGTGTCCGAGGACCCCGGCATCCTGCGGCCGCCCGCGTCCGACAGGAACGACACGCTGCCGGAAATGCCGCTCAGCATCTTGTCGTAGGACAATTCGACGCCGGTCAGCCCCTGGTTGTCGATGCCGGTGAAGCCGAGCACATGCGCCGCGAGGCTGCCGTAAGGGTAGTACCGCTTGTTGTCCTCGGCGACGACGATGCCCGGCAGGTTCATGGCGCGGATTGCCGCCGCCTTCTCCGCCGATATTTTCCGGCCGCCCGGCTGGATGCGGACGATCAGTTCCCGCTTCGTCACGAGGCGGTAGACGTCCTCCTTCTTCATGTCCAGCGCGAGCGCCAGCCGCTCGGCCGTCTCGCCGGGATTTTCGATCTGCGCCGGGATGGCCATGATCGTCGGCGAGCTGATGTTGTAGGCGAGCCGGACGCCGTTACGGTCCAGAATCTCGCCGCGCTTCGCCGTGACGGGAATGTTCCGCCGCCACGACTCTTCCGCGCGGCCGGCCAGTTCGTCGCCTTCCCAAAGCTGCACGTAGCCGAGCCGGACGATGAGCGCCAGGAACAGGGCGATTCCGCCGAGCAGAATCTGGAACAGCCGCCGCCTGACCGTAAGGCCCGATATCCGGTTGCGCATGCCGATCTCCTCCGAACGGGCGGGATTGGGAGCGCGAGGCTCCGCTTCTCTCACAGCCTATTCGGACGAGTCCGCGAGTAGAACAGGCCTCATCCCCCTTCGCCACTTCCGCCGGTCTCTTCCGCTTCGCCCTGCCGCGCGCGCGTCTCGCCGGACGGTTCGTCCCCCTCGCCGGAGGATGCGCCTGCCTTGAGTGAGGCTTCACCTTCTGCTCCGGAGAGTTCACCTTCCTCTCCGGCGGGACCGCCTTCCGCGCCTGAGGATTCGCCGCCTTCGGGTGCGCCGTCGGGCGGTACGGCGGGCGTGCCCGGCGGCTCGAGGACGAGCCGCAGCACCCGACCGCCCGCTTCTTCCGACAGCGACTGCGAGGCGACGAATCCTTCGCCTTCGACGAAGCACCGCAGCTCGAGCAGCGAGCATATCTCGAGCGCGTCGCGGAGCGGCAGCCCGGTCAGGTCGGGCACCTGCAGCTTGCTCCGCTCCTCCGTGATGAGATAGATCCGCTGCGACGGCGACACGCTCGCGCCCGCCTTCGGAATTTGCTGCAGCACCGTCGCGCCCTGGCCCACCACTTCGAGATTGAGCGAGCGCGCCCGCAGTTCCTCGCGGGCTTGCGAGACGGTGAGCTCCGTCACTTCGGGCACCGTCACCACGCGCTCTTTGCGCGCGCCGGTATTCAGCGCCTTCACCGCGTTGGACGGCCCGATGCCGAGATGTCTGAGGCTTTGCAGCATGATTTCCTTGAACACCGGCGCCGCGACCGAGCCGCCGCCCGCATACGGGTCGTTCGGCTCGTCGACGACGACGTATACGACGATCTTCGGATCTTCGACCGGCGCATACCCGATGAAGGAGACGATGTACTTGCCTTCCTCGTACCCGCCGTTCACGACTTTCTGCGCCGTGCCGGTCTTGCCCGCGATGCGGTATCCTTCGATGTACGCGTTTTTCCCCGTTCCGTCGGCGACGACCTGCTCCAGGTATTCGCCGACCTTCCGCGCCGTCTCCTCGGAGATGACCCGGCGCACGGCCTTCGGCTCGACGCGCCGCACGCTGCCGTCCGACGGATCTTCGATCGCCTCCACGAGCTGCGGCTGCATCAGCACGCCGCCGTTCGCGATGGCCGCGACCGCCGCGATCTGCTGGATCGGCGTCACTTGCACCCGGCCCTGGCCGAAGGTGAGCGTCGCCCATTCCGTCGCGTAGCGCGGCGCGACCATGCCGGCCAGCTCGCCCTTGAGCGGGATGCCCGTCGGCTGGCCGAAGCCGAACGCGTCGATGTACCGTTTCAGCGTGGACGTGTCCATTTTCTCGTATCCGAGTTTGACGAACGCGACGTTGCTGGATTTTTTGAGCCCCTCCAGCATCGTGATCTCGCCCCAGCCCTCGCGCCTGTGGTCGCGGATCGTCTGGTCGGCCACGCGGATGCTGCCGGACATGTACGTCTCGTCCGGGTCGAACACGCCTTCCTCGACCGCCGCGGCGAGCGTCACGATCTTGAACGTCGAACCCGGCTCGTACAGCCCTTTGATCGCGTAGTCGAAATCGGCGCCCGGTTCCGTCTCCCAGTAGACGTTCGGGTTGTAAGACGGCAGCGACGCCATCCCGAGAATTTTCATCGTCTTCGGGTCGGCCGCGATCGCCGTGATGCTCTTCGGCTCGTACTTGTCGTAGGTTTCCTTGATCGCTTTCTCGATGTAATACTGGATGTCCGAATCGATCGTCAGCCGGACGTTCTTCCCGTGCACGACCGGATCGTATTCGACGTGGCCGTTCTGGAGCTGCACGCGGTTGCCGTCGCGCTCGTATTTGATGCGGCCGTCCTTGCCGCGCAGCAGTTCGTCCAGCGACAGCTCGATCCCGTTCATCGCTTCGCCGGCCTTGTTGATGTAGCCGATCAGGTGCGCCGCCAGCGAATTTTTCGGATAGAAGCGCTTCTGCTCCTCGAGCAGGTAGAGGCCGACTTCCTTCTCCCCGACCCTGTTCCGCAGCTCCTCGCGGTAATCCGCGATCCGGTCGGCCAGCTCCTTGTCGATCTTCCAGCCTTCGTTGCGCACTTCGCGCTGGCGGTAGAACTTGCCTTCGGCCGTCCGCTTCGTCGCGATGTCGTACAGCTCGTCCTTCGGCTTGCCGAGCAGCTCGTGCAGCTTGTTCACGACCTCGTCGACAAGGCCGAGCTCGTTCAGAAACTGCGGGCTGACCGCCACGGTGTAGCCGGCGACGTCCATCGCCAGCACGTTGCCGTCCCGGTCGACAATCTTGCCGCGCACCGCCGGGATCGTCTCGGAAGCCGACCACGTCTCCTTCGCTTTCGCGAGCCAGAATTCGGCATGCACGACCTGGACGACATAGATGCGGACAACCAGAACGACAAACAGGAGGGTCATTACCCCCCCGATCGCCAGGGATCTCAGCTTGATGCGCCTGATCACGTGACCACCCTAATCTTTCATCGCCGTGCGCGTCGACGATTGGCCGACTTCCAGCGAAATGACGTCATCGAACTCCGGATACACCATCCCGAGCTCGATCGCCTTCTCCGTAATTTCATTCGGGTCGCTGAGCATCTCCACTTTCCGCTCCAGTTCCTTGATCTGCACGTTGAGCTGCTCGTATCGCTGTGTCAGCTCGCGGATATCGAGATTCATCCGGTAAATTTCCGCATATCGGAAAATGATGACGCTGGCCGTGACGACGCAGACGACCACGGTGAACAGATAGAGCAGCTTCTCCTGAACGGGCAGCGGCTTGCGCCGGATGACCGTCTTCCGGCTCTCCTGGGCGGAAGCGTTCTGCTCCGGCCGCTTGTTCGGCTTCATGGCCAGATTGCCGTGCATGTAGGCCATTGTCGTTCCCCCTTGCTTGATCAGTTGCCGGAAGTTTCCGGCCGCTTCGTATTCAAGGCGCGGGCGGCAGCTTCTCCGCGATTCTGAGCTTCGCCGAGCGTGCCCGCGGATTCGCCGCGACTTCTTTCGCGCCGGGTTCGATCGGTTTCCGGTTGACCAGCCGCAGGACGCCGCGCGCGCCGCAGACGCACATCGGGAAGTCCGGCGGGCAGGTGCAGGATTTGACATATCCGGTGAAAATCTGCTTGCAGATCCGGTCCTCCAGCGAATGGAACGTGATGACCGCGACCCGTCCGCCGGGCTTCAGGCAGGCGACCGCCTGATGGAGCGCGTCTTCCTCCGCGCCCAGCTCGTCGTTCACCGCGATCCGGAGCGCCTGGAACGAGCGCCGCGCCGGATGGCCGCCCGTCCGCCGCGCCGCCGCGGGGATCGCTTCCTTCACGAGTTCGGCCAGCTCGCCGGTCGTGGCGATCGGGCGGCGACTGCGCGCTTCGACGATCGCCTTCGCGATTCTCCGGGCGAACCGCTCCTCGCCGTAGCGGTCAAGGATGTCCGCGATCTTGCGCTCGTCCCATCCGTTGACGATGTCCGACGCCGTCAGCTCCGCCGAGCGGTCCATCCGCATGTCGAGCGGCGCGTCGTGCCGGTAGCCGAATCCCCGCTCGGCTTCATCCAGTTGCGGGCTGGAGACGCCGAGATCGAACAGGATGCCGTCCACCTGCGGCACGCCTTCATGCGTCGAAACGCCGGCTTCCAGGAGCCTCGCCATGAGATGGCGGAAATTGCTCCGGACCAACGTGACGCGGTCCATGTAGGGCGAGAGCCGTTTGCGGGCGTTCTCGATCGCCGCCTCGTCCTGATCGAAGGCGATCAGGCGGCCGCTTGGGCCAAGCTGCGCGGCGATCCGCTCGCTGTGGCCGGCTCCGCCGAGCGTGCAGTCGACGTATATGCCGTCCGGCTTCACGCTCAGACCGTCCACGGCTTCCTCAAGCAGCACCGTCACATGATGAAACAAAGGTCTTTCCTCCCGGGGCATGTTGATCGTCGGCCGGCCGGCTACAGATTGAAGTCGAAGTCGACCAGCTTCTCGGCGATATCGTTGAACGTCTCTTCAGACTGCCGGTAGTAGCCTTCCCAAGCCGCCTTGCTCCAGATTTCCACGCGATTGGATACGCCGATCACGACGCATTCTTTCTCGAGCTTGGCGTAGTCGATCAGATGATTCGGCAGATTTACCCTGCCCTGTCTGTCCAGTTCGCATTCGACCGCCCCGGAGAAAAAGAACCGGGAGAACGCGCGGGCGTCCGACTTCATGAGCGGCAGCGACTTGAGCTTCTGCTCGAGCACGCTCCATTCGGCGGACGGGTAGACGAAAAGGCAGTTGTCGAGACCGCGGGTGACGATGAATTTCACGCCGAGATGTTCGCGGAATTTGGACGGAATCGTGAGACGGCCTTTGTCGTCTATGGAATGCTGGTATTCACCCATGAACATTCGGCCGCTCCACTCCTTCCCCCAAATCTCCCACTATGCCCCACTTTCCACCACTTAGCATGTTCTATTCGCCACCTGTCAGCAGATTCCTGCTGACGTTAGCCATTTTCGAAATAAATATTTTATGGGGTTAAGGAAGCAGGACGGTTGAAACTGTCTGTTTGGGCGTTCGGGCGGTTCGGGGGCGGCGATTATGGTGCGGATGCCACGCTGCGGAGGTGTATGCCGGGGGCGTCGGGAGGTTGCGGTGCCGGGTCGGGGCGTCGACGTGATTTGGACGGGAGAGATATGGAGCCGTTCGTGAAAAAGGCGCGGGGGGAAGATGCGGGGCGCGGGCGGGCACATGGTTGGGTTCGACACCTGGAGAAAAATATGCGAAATTTTTTCCTCTTTTTCGGAAAATCCGGTCGTTTCCGGCGAAATAGAGGAAATTTCTTCGCTTAATCTGGTGATTTCTTTTGATTTCCCATGATTTCAGAGTATTAAACGAATTTTTTTCTTCTATTTCGTCTGTCTTGGCCGAATTCGACAAACTAGAGGAAAAGATTTCGTTTATTCACGATCAGCAGACACGTCCCATGGCAGATCACCTTTAAATGGCAGACTGTCATCGGTGTTTCGGCTTCAGAGTGGGGGTCCTCCAGCTTTCGGCTCCCATGTGGGGGTATATCTGGCACCTCACCTCCCACCGACACCCCACGTGGAAGCTTGTCCGGCAGCCCTTCACCCGCCAGCCTTGCGCCTGCCACACTGCGGTGATTGTGCGTGCCGCATCCCGCGTGGCCGCGGGTGCTGCCGCATTCCAGCCAACAAAAAACGGCCCGTCAGGAACGATGTCCTGACAAGCCGTCTTGTAGCGTCATTCTTCAATGCTCCTTCCAGCTCTCCAGATACCGCTTCTGGTCGTCGCTGAGCCGGTCGATCGCCGTGCCCAGCGATTCGAGCTTCAGCCTTGCCACCTGCTCGTCGATCTCGTACGGCACGTTCACGACCCGGCGGCCGATCGACTCGTGCGCCTCGTTCACATACTTCAGCGCCATCGCCTGCAGGGCGAACGTCATGTCCATGATCTCGGCCGGATGGCCGTCGCCCGCCGCCAGGTTGACGAGCCGCCCTTCCGCCAGCAGGTACAGCCGGCGGCCGTCCTTGAGCCGGAACTCCTCGATATTCTTGCGCACCGTGCGCTTGCTCACGGACAGCGTCTCGAGATCCGGCTTGTTCACTTCGACATCGAAATGGCCGGCGTTCGCCAGCAGGGCGCCATCCTTCATCACTTCATAATGCTCGCGGCGGATGATGTCGCGGTTCCCCGTCACAGTGATGAAAATATCGCCGATTTTCGCCGCTTCCAGCATCGGCATGACCGCGAAGCCGTCCATGTAGGCCTCGACCGCGCGGATCGCATCGACTTCGGTCACGACGACGTTCGCGCCGAGCCCCTTCGCCCGCATCGCGACGCCTTTGCCGCACCAGCCGTAGCCGGAGACGACGACCGTCTTGCCCGCCACGACGAGGTTCGTCGTCCGGTTGATGCCGTCGAACACGGACTGGCCGGTGCCGTACCGGTTGTCGAACAGATATTTGCAATAGGCGTCGTTGACAGCCACCATCGGGAACCGGAGAGCGCCGTCCCGCTCCATCGCCTTCAGGCGCAGGATGCCGGTCGTTGTCTCTTCCGCGCCGCCGCGCACGTTCGCGAGCAGGTCCTGCCGCTCGGCGTGCAGGATGGCGACGAGGTCGCCGCCGTCGTCGATGATGAGGTCCGGCTTCGTCTCCAGCGTCTTGACCAGCAGATCTTTGTACTCTTCCGGAGTCGGGTTGTATTTCGCGAACACCGCGATGCCGTCTTCAACCAGCGCGGCGCAGACATCGTCCTGCGTCGACAGCGGGTTGCTGCCCGTAATCGCCACTTCCGCGCCGCCGGCGGCGATCACCTTCGCGAGATAGGCCGTCTTCGCCTCGAGGTGAAGCGAAATCGCCACTTTCAAACCCGCGAACGGCTTCTCCCGCTCGAACCGCTCCCTGATGCGGTTCAGCACCGGCATATGCGCCGCCGCCCAGTCGATCTTCAAATGGCCATCCGGCGCAAGCCCAATATCGGTGATTATGCTTCTCTCCACAACGCCCATCGGGGCAACCTCCCTCACGGAACCGGATGATTCCCGGCTCCTGTAAGATAACAATCACAAATCGACTTGATAATGGCCGCCGAGCGGATGGAACGGCACCGATCGCAGCGCATCCAGCCAGCCGCGGCCCCAGGCGTTCCACATCGCCGCCATGTTGAGCACCCGTTCCTGCTGCCGTCCGCCCGGCGCCAGCCAGTCGCCGATCCGGTCGAACCGTCTGACATCGGCTTCGAACCGCCGGTTGCGCGATTCCAGCGCCTTCTGCTCGAGCCAGCGGATCTGTTCGCGAATCTTCTCCTTGTTCTTGCGGCCGAGAGGGCCGAGTCCGCTGTCGGCGGCGGCGAGTTCCGCAAGCAGCGGGTCGTACAGCGTATCGAACCGCTGCGCCGCCTCCGCGAACAGCCGCTCCACGGGCAGGCTGTCATGCCGCGCGAGCCATGCGCGCTTCCGCTCCTCCAGCCGCGCGCTCACGTCTTCCATGGACAGGCCGAACATTTCCATCCGCTTGCGGATCGCGCAGTCCGTCACCGTGACCGACATCCGCGGGACGATGACCGGCATCTCCATGCCGAACGCCCGGAACGCCTCGCCAACCTGCGCCCAATACGCGATCTCGCTCTGGCCGAGCACCGTCGCCAGCACCGGCAACACGTAATCCTGCATGAGCGGCCGCGTCATCACGTTGTTGCTGAACAGATCCGGCGCTTCCAGCGCGAGCCGCTCCAGCTCGCGGCGATCCAGCCTGAAGGTGCGCCGCTTGTCGACGAAGTTCCCGCCGTCCCGGTAAAGCATGACCCGTTCGCCTGCCGGGGCGCCCGGTCCGATGCCGCCGAACCGCTCGTCGCGGAACATGAACAGGTTCGCGCCGTCAGGCTGCAGCTCCGCCTGCGCGGTGTAGCCGAGCCGCCCAAGCTTCGCCTCGGCCGAGGCGAACGACGACGCGAGCGTTTCGTTCTCGGCGACCATCCGCCGGAACATCGGCGCCTCGACCGCCCGGATCGCCGGATCGTCCGCGTCCATCAGGATGAGCCCGTCTTCGGCGAACAGGTCCGCCATCAGCGCGCCGAACCAGTCGGACAGCGTCTCCGCGCGAGCGGCCGCCGCTTCGATCCGGTCGAGCAGAGCGGGCTTGTGTTCGGAATCGGGCAGCGCCGCGGCCAGCTCCCGCATCGCGCCTTCGATCCGGCCGCGGCCGAGCTTCGTCCGGCTGACCGATGTGCGCGGGTGCTCGTCCCGTTCGACCGCGATCCGCACAAGCCCCGTCTCGCGCGAAACGATGAACGCGTGATTCGCTTCCTGCCAGTCGTGGTCTTCGCCGGCGATCCAGAACACGGGCACAACCGGGCGCCCCGTCTTCTGTTCCGCCCATCGCGCCGCGCGGATGACGGACAGCGCCTTGTGGATGACCAGCACGGGACCCGTGAACAGACCGGCCTGCTGGCCGCCGACGACGGCCAGCGCCCCGGCCGCCAGCCGGTCGATGTTCGCCAGCGCCGCGCCCGAAGCTCCGATGCGTTTGTTGTATGCCGCAAGCGCCTCCGCGACCCGCATCGCGTCGGCGCGATCATGACGGTGCCTTTCAAGACGATCCGCCCTGCGCAGCCAGATGTCGGGATCGCCGGCATGGCCGCCGAAAAGGGCGGCGAGCTCGGGATCGTTTCCCCGGACGTAGGCTTCGCTGACGGGCGGACTGATCGAATTCGTCAAACCGTGAACGTGCATGGATGCGTCCGTTCCTCCTCGCGCACACTCCACTAGTTGATGCTACATCTGATTGTACCAACGCATGCCACAACCGTCAAAACCATAACCCGCGACCAGAAGGCAAAATCAAAAAAACCTCCGCATCCGGAGGTTTCACACTTCGACGACCGAACGAATGAGTCCGATGATCAAAAAGACAACGTACAGGACGGCCAGGACGAAGAAGCCGATCCGCCAGACGACCCGGACAATGCGGACGGGGTCGAATTTCCCCTTTGTCCGGTATTGCAGGTTGCCGAGCAGTCCGGCGCCGATCAGCATGACCAGCAGAATGCCGTAAAATCCGAACGAACCGCCGATCAGTTGGTTGAACAGTCCGGAGACGCTGCCGATCAGAAACACCATCGTCACGTCCATCGCCAGCCGGATCGACTGCTTCCGGTCCTTCGAATAGAGGTACGTTCCGATATAGACGGCAACGAACGGTATGATGGGCAGAACGGACAAATAGCCGTAAGCCTGCTTCACGACTTCCCACAAAGCTCCACGCCTCCCCCCGGCTCATCCGGTCCGATCGCACCGATCAGCGCCGCGGCCGCCTCGTTGAGCGGCGCGGCGACGCCGGCTCTTCGGGCCAGCCGGACGACTCCGCCGTTGATTGCGTCAATTTCCGTCGGCCTGCCCGCCTCGACATCCACGAGCATGGAGGAGCGGTTGTCCGCCGTTCGCCGGATGACATCGAGCAGCCGGTCCCATTCTCCGCCGTCCGTCCGCATCCCGGATGCCGCGAGCACCGCGAGCGTCTCGTGAAAGAGCGCTTTCATGAGCCTGAACCGGACGGGATCTTCGGGCAGCTCTCCGTTCCTCACGCGGAAGAGCGCGGTAAGCGGATTGACGACCGCATTCACGAGCAGTTTGCCGTACACATGTTCCATGATGTTGTTCGACAAGACTGCCGCAATTCCTGCCGCGTTAAGTGTTTCAACCAACAAAATTTGGCGGTTTCTCCCGATCGAGGAATGCGCGCCGATCACGGTTCTCCCCTCGCCGGTCAGGCGGACGGAAGACGCCCCTTCGCGCAGCGCGCCTTCCGTCGTGACGGCGCGCATGAACGGCACCTCCGGCATGCGGGCGGCGAGCCGCTCCACGTGTCCGATGCCGTTGGCCAGGCAGACGACCGGAGCGCGTTCCGCGCCGGCGAGCGCCCCAAGGAAGCGGACGGCCGGCTCCGCCGTGAGCTGATGCGATTTCATCGCCGCGATGATCCACCGCTCCCGGCCGGCGGCAGCGGCCGCTTCCGCGGCGGCTTCCGGTTCGGCCGGACGCGCTTCCAGCTCCGCGCGCACCGTTCCGTCTCCCGCGGCCAGCACCGCGCCTTCCGCGCGGATTCGCTCGGCCTGCTCCGGCGTCCGCGTCCACAGCCGCGTCCCGACGCCCGCGGCGGCCAGCCGCACCGCCCAGGACAGCCCGATGGCGCCGCCGCCCGCGATTTCGACCAGCATCCCGATCCCTCCCGTCCGTATGGGATTATTGTAGCATCCGCCCATTAACGACGAAAAGGCATGTCCCGGCCCGGTCGCCGTCATGCCTCGGGATGCGTCCGGTAAGGCTCGCTCGCGGACGCCTGACTATTCGATGCGCTCGAGATTGCCGTTCGCATCCATTTTGAACCGCGGCTTCGCTTCCTCCTCTTCCTCCAGCACCGCCAGCCTCCTCGCCCGGTCCATGATCTGGATCAGTGTCTTGTAGTCGTCGTTGACCGCGCGGTAATCGCTCCTCGCGTTCGTGATGTCGCGAATCAACTGTTCGTTTTTGGCGCGCAGCTCCTGGATTTCCTCGTCCCGCTCCTTCAACTCTTTCTCGAGCGTCTTGATCTGGCGCACCGCGTCCTGATAGGCGTTGCGCCAACCGCGCAGATGCCGGATGATCGCGTCGAATGACAGCGGTTCCTCGCCGCCCGCCGCGATCCGTCCGGCCTGTTCGCCCTGATCGCCCTGAGGCGGCGGCAGTTGCTGCCCGGAGCCGGCCTTTTTCATCTGGTTCCGCTTCTGCCGCTGCTGCTTGGCGAGCTGAATCGCTTCCTCATAGCGCTTGCGCACGCAACTGTTCCAACGGAATCCGCATGCCGCGCTCGTCCGCCCGATCCGCTCGCCCACTTCCTCGAACGCCGCAAGCTGCGTGCTTCCTTCCCGGATATGGCGAAGCGTCACTTCGGCCAAAATGAGATCGTCGTCCGGTGTCCATGCGTCTTGTCTGACTGCCGCCATAAAGCCACAACCTCCCAACAAATAGTCGCTTGTTTTATCTCTATGCCCTTGGTAGAGTTCATAGAATCTATCGCATACTCAAATGTATTGCCAATAACGTCGGGGCGCATACATGACGGCGCCGGGAGGGCATGCTAACCGGGGGGCCGGCGCAAGAACGCGCGAAAAGTTCGTCGATTCGTCACGGTTGCCGGTTTACTCCGGCGTCAAGCGACGCTATAATGGACGTTAGGTATCGGGATCCGTGGCAACGAGAGGGGGATATTCGATATGGCACGCATGTTCCGGGTGCTCGGCGTGTTAACGCTCGCGATCGGGCTCATGGCATTCGCCGGCGGCTTGATCGAGATGGCGCTGCTCTTCTTCTTCCAGACCGCGTTCTTCGTCCTGCTGGGTTACCTGAACCTGTCGGAACGCAGCTACATATTGACGTTCTGGGGATATATGATCGTCGCATTTCTCGGATTCACGTATTATTCCGTCTTCGTGATGGAAATCCCGTATTGAGCCTGCGGCGAACGAAAACAGCCTCGCGCGGATGCGAGGCTGTTTTCGTTTCTTACGGCCGCTCGAGCACGATCACCTTGAACAATTCGCTCATCCCGTCGCCGAGCAGCATTTGGCGCACCGCCCGGTTGCGGCGCGCTTCCGGGGAGAACGGATCCGTCCCGGCATGCTCGACGAGCAGCTCCAGCACGCCGCCCTCGAGCAGAAACCGCGTCTGCGTGCCGTACCAGACGGTCCGCCAACCGCCGCTCTCGGCCGTCCGCCGGACCGCGGTGAAATTGACGTGCGCGGTCATGTCCTGTTCGCCGGGATACCGATACGGGTCGTCGTGGACGACATGCCGCCGGTAGCAGCGCATCGTCCCTTTCATGCGGTACGGCGCGAGCAGCTCTTCCTGCACGTCGCCGTAGTCGATCAGCACGATCCGGCCTTCCCGCGCGATGCCCAGCATCCGCTCCAGCCATTCGAGCGCATCCGTCATCCACTCGAACTCCTGCCCTTCGAGCGGGCTCAGCCCTTCCGCTTCCAGCCGGTCCAGCGACTGCCCGTCAAGCGGCATCAGCGCGTCGCGCAGCCGCCCTTCGCGCTCGTCGTACGCCGCCCCGATCTCCCAGAGCTTTCCGCCTTCCCGCTTGATGCGCCGAAAAGGGAAAGCGTCGAGCAGCTCGTTCGCGAGGATGAGCGGCCCCGACGCATCGGCGAGACGCTTCTCCGCTTCGTCCGGCGCGAGCGCTTCGACGGACGCGGCAAGACCGGCTTCCGCGGCGCCGCGGCGGGCCGCCTCCCGATGGCCGGCGTGGCTGTCCGCCATCACGTACCGGACGGCGGCCGCCCGGGCGGGGTCGACGTTCCGCCATTCCTCAAGCAGCCGGATGCCGAGGCGTCCCGTGCCGGCACCCCATTCGAAGATGACCGGCGGCCGGCCGCTTTCCGAGAACGTCCGGTTTGCGAAGCGCGCCAGGACGGCGGACATGACGCCGCCGATGTCGGCGCTCGTGTAGAAATCGCCTTCCCTGCCGACCCGGTTCGGACCTGCGGTGTAGTAGCCGTGCTGCTCGTCGTACAGGCAGACGGCCATATAGTCGCGGAAAGGGATGGCCGGCAGACTGCGGCGCCTCCCGTCCGCATCGGTGACAACCCCCGTCCGCCCGTCTTCCCGGATGCGCCGGATCAGAAGCCTGGTCAGTTCCGTGTTTCGCGTATCTTCCCGTTCCGTCATGATTCGTGTCCTTTCCCGGACGGCGTTTTTCCCACCCTTGAAGCCGGGTGAAGGACAAAACCGCGCCTTCCGATTATAATGGGATCAAGTCCGGCATACGTATGGTGTTATCCGGCTGCGAGAGGAGGACCAGCGCTTGCATCGTCCGCGTGGAACATGGCTCGCCGCCTTGCTGGCAGCCGTCATCTTCATCCGGGCAGCGGCTCCCGGGCAGGCGCTCGCCGTGGACGAAAGCGCCATGAGCGACGAGGAAATCCGCGAGCTGCTCGAGAAAAGCCTGAACATCGCCGAGCTCGACAAGGAGATCGGGCGGATCGCCGGCCAGCGCCGGGAGACGGCCGGACAGGTCCGGGCGCTGTCAGACCGCATCGCCGGGCTGGAGACCGAGCTTGACATGCGCCGCGAACGCGTCGGAGACGTGCTGAGATCCTGGTACACGGGCGAACGGGATGCGCTGCTTGCGGCCATCCTCTCGTCCGACAGCCTGTCGGATTTGCTCGCCATGCTCGATTATTTGGGCGAAATGCTGTCCCATGACAAGTTTACGATCAACGCCTACCGGAAGCAACGGGAAGACTGGCTCAAGGAGCGCGAGCGGCTGATCGCCGAGGAGCGGCGGCTGGCAGAGATTGAGGAGAACCTGCGCCGGCAGCGCGAGCGGGTGATCCGGCTCCGGGCCGAAGTGGACGGCATCATCGCGTCCAGCGGGGACGGCGAGCGGCTGCGGCTGCTCATCGCCGAATGGATCGCCTGGTGGGAGAACACCGGCTTGCCCGAGGTCGAACGCCATTTCCGGGCGCTGGCGGACGCGATGGTGAATCTCCCCGCCTGGCTCGCCGAGCGGAAAGATCTCGTGAAGCAATCGGGTTTCACCTACACGGTGCGGCTGCCGGAAGACGACCTCAACGAATTTCTGAGGGATCAGAATCCGCTGTTTGAATCTTTCGCCTTCCGATTCGAGGACGGCGTCGTGTCGGCGTACGGCCGGCGCGACGACCTAGAAGTGGAGATCGCCGGCCGGTATGCCATCGAGGACGAGCCCGAGCATGCCGTCCGCTTCCATACCGGGAAAATCGTGTTCAACGGCTTCGCCCTGCCCGACACGACGATCCGCGATCTGGAGCGCAAATTCGATCTCGGATTTTATCCGCAGCTTCTCGTGCCGCTGGTGCGCGCCACCCGCGTCGAAGCCGACGACGGCGCGCTGACCGTCGAGCTGCGCATCGGGCTCCGCCGCCGGGAGAACGGCGAAGCGGAATGACGCATTCAAGCCCCGCCTCGGGCGACAGCCTGCGGCGGGGCTTGAAACATTCATGCGGACCGGAACCTCCGCCCGGCCCGCAACCCGGCCCGCAGCCCCCGGCCTACAGCTTCTCGGCCGCAAGCTGCGCCAGCTTCGAGCGCTCCCCTTTCTCGAGCGTCACATGGCCGCTGATGGACTCCGATTTGAAACTTTCGACGACCATCGTCAGCCCGTTGCTCACCGAATCGAGGTACGGATGGTCGATCTGCTCCGGATCGCCGATCAGCACGATCTTGCTCCCTTCGCCGACGCGGGTGACGATCGTCTTCACCTCGTGCCTGGACAAGTTTTGCGCCTCGTCGATGATGATGAACTGCCCCGGTATCGATCTGCCGCGAATGTAGGTGAGCGCCTCGACCTGTATGCTCCCCAGCCCCATCAAAATTTTGTCGAGATCGCCCGACTTCTTCGCATCGAACAGAAACTCGAGATTGTCGTAGATCGGCTGCATCCACGGGCGCAGCTTCTCGTCCTTCTCGCCCGGGAGGTAGCCGATGTCCTTGCCCATCGGCACGATCGGCCGCGCGATCAGCAGCTTCTTGTAGCGCCGCTCGTCTTCCACCTTGTGCAAAGCCGCGGCGAGCGCGAGCAGCGTCTTGCCCGTGCCGGCCCGCCCGGTCAGCGTGACGAGCGGGATGTCGTCGCTGAGCAAGAGCTCCAGCGCCATCCGCTGCTGCGCGTTGCGGGCGGTGATGCCCCATACGGGATCGCCGGCGAGGCGAAGCGGCTCAAGCCGCATCCCGTCGGTCGACACTTTGACGAGCGCCGATTTCGAAGTGCCGGTCTCGTCGCGCAGAATGACGAATTCGTTCGGATGGACGGCCTTCCCGATCTCGGAAGCGGCGAGCGAACGGTCCGAATAGAACGCGTCGATGATGCCCGGATGGACATACACCTGCGAATAGCCGGTGTAGAACGCGTCGGGCGACACGGTCCGGTCGGACAGGTAATCCTGCGCCGCAAGGCCGAGCACGTCCGCCTTCACCCGGACGAGCACATCTTTGCTGACGACGATGACCGGCCGGGGAAGGTCGCTCTCTTGTTCCTCGAGGTGATAGTTCAACGCCACGGCGAGCATCCGGTTATCGCTCGTCATCTCGCCGAACTGGGCTTTGAGCCGGACGAAGCTGCGGTGATTGAGCTCGACCTTGAGCAGCCCGCCCTGATCGAGCGGGATGCCTTCATGCAAGCGGCCCCTTTCCCTCAGCCCGTCGAGCATGCGCGAGACTTGCCGGGCATTGCGGCCGATCTCGTCCTGCAGCCGCTTCTTCGCGTCGATTTCCTCCAGCACGACGGCGGGGATGACGACCACATTGTCCTCGAATTTCAGCGGTGCCTGCGGATCGTGAAGCAGCACATTCGTGTCGAGCACGTAGATTTTTCGCATCGCGGATACCTCCCGGCGTCGGTTTGGGTGCGGAGCGCAGAAAATACATAACAGCGGATGATCGGGGCAACGCTAAGGACTGACGTCGAATGATAGCGATGAAAGGATGCGGAGCGATGACGAAACGTTTCGTCTGGTGTCTGGCCATCAGTCTGTGCATCATCGCGGCTGCCGCCGGCTGCGGCAGGCAGACGGGGAACGATCGAAACTCACCTCCTCCCGGAGACGAGGACGGCGGGGTGCGGACGCAGGGCGCGCAGGAGATGCGGAAACTCGAAATCGACGATCCGGCGGCCGTCGCGCGCCATCTCGAAACGCTGGCGAAAAACATTCCGGGCGTGAAAGACGCGCGCTGCGTCGTGTTCGGCAACACGGCCGTCGTCGGCATCGACGTGGACGAGAAGCTCGAACGCTCGCGGGTCGGGACGCTCAAATATTCCGTCGCCGAAGCGTTCCGCAAGGATCCGTACGGCATCGACGCCTTCGTCACGGCCGACATGGACCTGAACGAACGGATACGCGAAATCCGCGCCGACATCGAGGCCGGACATCCGGTCGCCGGGTTCGTCGAAGAGCTGACCGACATCATCGGCCGGATCATGCCGCAGCTTCCGCGCGACATCGAGCTGAAAGACCCGCCGGAGGCGGAAGCGCCGAAGACGAACGGACGGCTGTAGAGCCGCAAAAAACAAAGAAAGCCTGACGGCCCGCATGGCCGCTAGGCTTTCTTCATGGCATCGAATACTTGTCCGTCGAGCTTGTCGGCGGCGCGCTTGTCGTACGTCTTCTCGTACTCGGGCAGCGCCGTGAGCCGCGCGCCGTAGAACATCGCGTCGCGCACCGCGGAAATCGCGATGTCGAAGCAGACGAGCTTGAACGGCACGCCTTCCAGCGCGTCCGTCACGACCGAAGCCGTTCCGTAGACGGCCTGCACCGACCCGCCGGCGAACAAGGTCACCGCGACGGACGGATTGCTCTTCAGATTGTTCACAAGGCGTGAACGCCCGTCGACGGCGAAGCGGAGCACGGAAGGGCTCGGCGCGAAAATCCACGACATCGCGTTCGTCGTCGGGGACCCGGTCTCGGCGTCGATGGTGTGCAGCAGTACGAACGTCTCACCCTGCATGGCGGCGAACTGCGCGTCGGACAGCGCTGTCATCGTTTCGGCCACCCGCATGACCTCCTTGGCTACGAAGCATGGTCTGTCATGGAACCTTGCAATCTTGCCTTCATTATACCACAGCGGAAACCGTCCTACTACCGGCCCTCCGCCTCTTGCCGATCCAGGCGCGGCGCCATGATCCCGCGCAGCGCGGCCTTCGCTTCATCCAACTTCGCTTCGTCCAGATGGATGTAGGGGCTGCGCCATACGCCGCCAAGCTGAATGAACGTGATATCGGAACGGCGGATGCCAAAATAAACTTTGATCATCCGCTCGATCTCCGACGCCGGCATGTCGATCGACAAATTGTTGCCGACCGCCTTGATGACATCGTCCAGCTTCGTGAGGCTGCCGAGCGACATCAGACGGTCCGTCAGCGCGCCGAGCACTTCGCTCTGCCGTCTGTTGCGCTCGAGGTCGCTCGAATCACGCGTGCCGCCGTTCGACTGCCGGTACCGGACGAAACCGAGCGCCTGATCGCCGTTCAGCACCTGCTGTCCCTTTTTCAGATTAATGTAGGTGTCGCCGGCAACGTCCGTGTACTTCATGTCCTGGTCGACGTACACCTCGATGCCGCCGAGCGCGTCCACGACATCGGAAAATCCCCTGAAATTGATCTTCGCCGAAAAGTCGATCGGAATGCCGAAAAATTTGCCGAACAGCTCCTTCATCTCGTTCCGCGCCTTCAGGTCGGCTTCCTTCGCGTCCAGCTCCTTGCGGGCGGCCGTATAGAAATTCGCGTAGTAGGCGTTCGCCTTCCGCTCCTTGTAGCCTTCGACGTCGAGCCGGGAATCGCGCGGAATCGTGACGACCACCGCGCGCTTCTCCTCCGGATCCAGCGCGGCCGCCATCAGGACGTCCGTGTTCAGACCGCCGATTTTGTCCCGCGTGTCGAGCCCCATCACCAGCATCGCGATCGGCTGCTTCCGCACCGACACCGACACCGGCTCCGGCTGATTCGTCGGCGTGACCGCGTCTTCGCCTTGCTCGACCTCTTCCGTGCTGATGTTCCGGATCGCGTCCTTCGCCGTATCGTACAGGCTGCCGAGATACCAGGCAGCCCCTCCCGCGATCAGGAGCAGCGGAAGCAGCAGCCAGAGCAGCCATCTCCTCCGCGGCTTGCGTCCTTCCCTTTTCTTCGCCCGGCGGGATTCGCTGCGGGGCGGCAGCGGATTTTGCGTGCTCATGCGCTCACCTATTGCTCGTTGTATTTTGGATTGGCGTTGATGTCGATCAGAAGCTGTTCGGCCGCCTGCCGGGGCGCCCGCCAACGGCCGGGGCGGCCATCCCGGACGTAGGCGACGGTGATGAAGTCCTCATCCGTCTCCGCGATGCCGACCTCGGTCACGCCATGATCTTCCGTCAGAATCTGCAGGAAGAAATCCCTCGTCTCTCCAGCCGCCCGGTCATCCGGTCTTCCGGCGGCCACAATCTCCATCTGCAGCCAGTTGAAAAGCGCGTCATCAAACTTCATCCGCCGCATCCCGTCCCTTGCCGCTTCCGGACCCGCGGTCTTTCCGCCACCGGTCGTAGAGCTGCCGCAGCCTCAAAATAACCATCAGCGCGACCGCCACGGCCATGCATTGAATGATCGGCAGCTTGTCAACCTGGAGAACGAGCAGCACCAGGCTGCCAAGCGCGATCGTGACATAGACGGCGATTTCCTTCAGCATCGGCAGCTTCCGGACCGGACGGAAGACACTGTTGAAAATGAAAACGGTGAACCCGACGATCAGCAAGTAGGAGACCAGCATGTGCTCCGCCAGCCAATCCTGCATCTTCACTCCTCCTTCGCGGCGGCCGCCGGCTCAGACGCCGGCCTGCGCCGACTTGCGGTGCTTCTCCGCCCGCTCGCGCTCGCTCTTGTTCAAAATTTTCTTCCGCAGACGGATCGATTTCGGCGTCACTTCACAGTATTCGTCGTCGTTCAAATATTCGAGCGCCGCCTCGAGAGTGAGCAGCCGAGGCGTCTTCAGCTTGACGGTCTCCTCCTTCGTCGAGGAGCGAATGTTCGTGAGCTGCTTCGTCTTGCAAATATTGACGACTATATCGTTGTCCCGGTTGTGCTCGCCGACGATCATCCCTTCGTACACTTCCGTCCCGGGTTCAAGGAACAGCACGCCGCGGTCTTCCACCGACAGCATGCCGTAAACGCTGGCCGTGCCGGTTTCGCTGGCGACCAGCACGCCCTGCCTCCGCCCGAATCCGTCGCCCGGGGTGAGCGGGCCGTACTTTTCGAAGGCGTGGTTCATGACGCCGTATCCGCGCGTCAGCGTCAGGAACGTTGTCCGGTAACCGATCAGGCCGCGCGAAGGGATCACATATTCGAGCCGCGTCTGGCCGCCTTCACCCTGCGTCATGGAGACGAGTTCGGCCTTGCGCGGTCCCAGGCTTTCCATGACGGCGCCGACGGTCTCGTCCGGCGCGTCGATCACGAGCCGCTCGTACGGCTCGAGGCGGACGCCATTCTCCTCCCGCACGATCACTTCCGGCTTCGACACTTGAAGCTCGTAGCCTTCCCGGCGCATATGCTCGATCAGAATGCCGAGATGCAGCTCCCCGCGCCCGGACACGATGAAGGCGTCGGGGCTGTCCGTCTCCTCCACGCGCAGCGCGACGTCGGTCTCCAGCTCTTTCATCAGCCGCTCGCGCAGGCGGCGCGACGTCACAAACTTGCCTTCCCGCCCGGCGAACGGGCTGTTGTTCACGAGGAACGTCATCTTGAGCGTCGGCTCCTCGATCTTCGGCGCGGGGAGCGGCTCCGGCAGGGCCGGATCCGCGATTGTCTCGCCGATGCCGACGTCGCGGATCCCGGCGACGGCGACGATGTCGCCGGCGCCCGCTTCGCCGATCTCGATCCGGCCGAGGCCCTGAAAGCCGAACAGCTTCTCGATCCGCGCCTGCCGCTTGCCGCCGTCCCGGTCGAGGACCGCGACGGCTTGTCCCGGCTTCAGGCAGCCGCGGTGAATCCGCCCGATCGCGATCCGGCCGAGGTAGTCGCTGTAGTCGAGCAGCGAGACGAGAAACTGCGCCGGCTCTTCAGGATCGCCGGAGGGCGCGGGGATATGGTCGACGATCGCGTCGAACAGCGGCTTCATATCGGTTCCCCGCGCGTTCGGATCGAGGCTGGCGAACCCCTCGAGACCCGATGCGTAGACGACCGGGAAATCAAGCTGCGCGTCGTCCGCGCCGAGCTCGATGAACAGATCCAGCACCTCGTCGACCACATCCGCCGGCCGCGCGTTCGGGCGGTCGATCTTGTTGACGACGACGATCGGGACAAGCCGGTGCTCAAGCGCCTTGCGGAGGACGAATTTCGTCTGCGGCATGCAGCCTTCGAACGCGTCGACGACGAGCAGCGCGCCGTCCACCATGCGCAGAATGCGCTCCACTTCTCCGCCGAAGTCGGCATGCCCCGGCGTATCGACGATGTTGATGCGATAGTCGCCGTAGGTGACAGCCGTATTTTTCGCCAGAATCGTAATGCCCCGCTCCCGCTCGAGATCGTTCGAATCGAGCATCCGGTCCTGCAGCGCCGCGCCTTCGCGGAACAGTCCGGATTGCTGGAGCAGCCGGTCCACGAGCGTTGTTTTGCCGTGGTCGACGTGGGCGATGATCGCGATGTTGCGAATGTGGTTTCTCGGTTGCACAACAGTATTCCTTTCCGTCTGTCAGATTCCCGCCGGCCGCGGCGTCACCAGCGGATGCGCCGGCCGTATGCGATCCAGGCGCCGGCCAGGATGAGTGCGGCGGCCAGCAAATAGATGAACGCCGAGCGGAACAGTCCGATCAGGAGCAGAAGCGCGGACAGGGCGAGCAGCCCGATCGCGATCAGCCGGATCGTCCGGTCCCGGTTCGGTCCGAAGACGCTGTACTCGTACATGCCGATCGCCGGCCCGGCGATGAAGAACGGCCACAGTCCCGCGAGCAATTTCCAGCCGCCCAGATTGCAGATGAAAAAGAGCAGGCCGTACACGGTGAGCACTCCGGCCGGAATGAGCACTGCGGCATTGCCCAGCATGCGCCCGAAATAGAGCATGTGGAGCAGCACGCCCGGCACAAGGACCAGCAACGGCCAGAAAATGTTCCCGATGAATGCGAATACGCCGAGCTTGCCGAGCAGAATGACGATGCCGGCCGCCAGTATGGCGAGACCGACGGTGTATTGTTTGTTGGACATATGGCCCACCCCCCGGAGCAACCCTGGTCATCTTCTCTAGTGTAATGGAACCGGAGACAAAAAAAAAGACCGGGGCATGATGTCCGCTCCGGCTTAACCGTTGACCGCGTTCGATTCATCCGGCCCGATCCGGTCGCCCCTCTTGGGCAGGAAATATACAATGAACGCCAGCTTCGCATATTTGTAATTTTTCCTCGACGACAAGCTCCATCAGCAGCAGCGCGATCAAGACGAGGACAAGACTGCTCCATTCCGGCATGAACGACGGCTTCCTCCGACCCATCCTGGTATGGTATGTTTGCATTGTAGATCGATCAAGCATGTTTGTGCAAAATGCCGGGTATCCCGCTTATGTCGTCCGGCGCATCAGAAGATAAAGAATGATGACCAGCGGAACGGACAACACGGGCAGCGCCTCGGCGGCCGTCCGGCTGCCGTGGAACAGGAGCCCGTCCAGACCGGGGTCGTGGACGAGCATCCGGCCGGCCTCATAACCGAGCAGCGCGGCGCCGATATAGACGAGCTGGGGAATGCGGGCCAGCAGCGCCCCGACGAACCGGCTTCCCCAGATGACGATCGGGATGCTGAGCGCGATGCCGATCATCATGAGCACGATTTCCCCGTCGGCGATCGCGGCGATCGCGAGCACGTTGTCGAGGCTCATGACGAAGTCGGCGGCGATGATCGTGCGGATCGCGCCCGCGACCGATGCGCCGCCGCGCACATCGTGCGGCTTGCCACTCCCGCCGCTGTCGAGCATGAGCCGGACCGCGATGACGTACAAGAGCAGCGCGCCGGCCGCCCGCAGATACGGAATCGCAAGCAGCGCGGCGGCCGACACGGTGAGCGCGCAGCGCAGCGCGACCGCGGCGCCGGTTCCCCAGAGCATGGCCCGCTCCCGGAGTCCGGGCGGCAGGTTTCGGCAGGCCATCGCGATGACGACGGCGTTGTCGCCGCTGAGCAGCAGATTGACCAGCATAATTTGCGCGAATATCAGCAGACTATCCAACGGCCTCCGCCCCCTTGCCACCCACTGTATGTGCGCATGGGACAGGATATGCCCGAAAAAGCCGCATCCGGCGGCGCAAGCGGCGCTAAAAATTTTTTTGAATCCGCATGTCCGCAGACGACGTATAACCATTTGTTGCGGGTATGTGACTGTGCGCGCTTTCGCAGACGGGAAAGGAGGGGACAGACAACATGATGGATCCGTTGACACTGGATTTCTGGTCTGCTCTGATCACCATCGTCTTCCTTGATCTGGTGCTGGCCGGGGACAATGCGATTGTCATCGGCATGGCGGCGCGCAACCTGCCCAAACATCAGCAGAAAGCGGCCATTCTGTGGGGCATGGCGGGAGCGGTCGCGATCCGGATCGCCGCCACCCTGCTGGTCGTCTATCTGCTCGAGGTGCCGTGGCTGCAGCTCGCCGGCGGGCTCTTGCTCGTCTGGATCGCCTGCAAGCTGCTCGTGCAGGAAGAAGGCGGCCACGAGGTCAAAGCCGGCAACACGCTCTGGCAGTCGATCTGGACGATCATCGCCGCGGACGCCGCGATGGGGCTCGACAATGTCATCGCCATCGCCGGAGCGTCGGAAGGACATCAGATTCTCGTCGTGATCGGACTTTTCATCAGCATTCCGATTGTCATATGGGGGAGCTCCCTGTTCATCCGCCTGATGGGCCGTTTCCCCTGGATCATCTATCTCGGCGGCGGCGTGCTCGCTTATACGGCCGCCAAGATGATTGCGCACGAAAAGGCGATCGAGGCATGGATCGGCGAACGAGACTGGATCGCCTGGACTTTTTATACGGTCGTCATCATCTGCGTGCTGGCCGCCGGCTACGCCGTGAACACCGCCAGGGCAAAAAGAATCGCGCCGCATGAATCGAGCAGGCCCATGAAATAATCATGGGCCCGCGATTATCCCTCATCCACGCCAGGCGCTCCTCAACTCGCCTTCCCCTCTTGAAAGTCTCCGCCAAGTCGGGCATTGCCCCTATTATGTCGATCAGGTTGCACCATATGCGCTTCATCGGTTCATGTACTCCCGCACGAAAGCTCCTCATAAAAAACACCTATGGTTGTTTTTTGCAATGGTTCTATCACTTTTAACGTTACAGGAAGCCGTAACCTTGCGTCGACGGGACAGGCGCAAGGTGAAGTCCCATTCCTGAAAGCAAAGAGCGATCCCAAAGGAGAGGAGATTTCTGAAATGGCCGTTGCGAAACTTACCCAAACCATGATAAGCGGGAAAACCGTCTATTATATTGAAGCAGATCAGAGTGCCATTTCGGTTGAGGACCTCGGAGGGAAGGAATTAACCACCTCAACCAAATTCGGGATCAGCGGCACATTCTTTGATAGTTACACTGGTACTGTTGTTGGCATTGCTTGCGGTTACCGCGGCAAGGAAGTCCGCGATGACGGCGAACGTCACGCAAACGGATATACGCGCGGCACACTTGTCGCTTTTCGGCCTCTGGGAACACAATCACAAGTCGTTTCCCGTTATGTCATAAATCATATCAAAGATTCCGTGCCGCTTGATTGGATTGATTGGGCGATCGGTGGTCTTAGTCTTTATTTGAATGATTCCTCGATCACTCAAGATTCCGATTTGGAATCCAAGCTTGTTGAAGTCGAGCATGGCCAAAGTGTTAACGGGGTATCCCCGGCCTACAACACCGACCGTGCGGCCATTGGCTACAAAAGCGGTAAAATCGTGCTTGCCTGCATTAAAAATGCAAAACCGTGGGATTGTCGCACAATCATGGCATCCCTTGGCTGCTACGATGCTGTGATGCTTGATGGAAGCAACGCTGCTCAAATACGTGCAAAAAACTCTTCCGGCGAGATCATTACGGCGGGGGGGCCGCGCAGCATTTACAGCATCGTGACGGTTGATCCCATGACAACGTGGCTGTAACCGAAAGCAATCGAATACCAGGGGGGCGGCCGGCCCCCTTTTTCCTTAGGCCTCACCTCGCCCTCTCGAACCGCCTCCAAATATCCTTGAGACTTGTTCAACGGACTTGACAACGGGCAAAGCTGAAGGTTACAATGAGAATCGGGATAACCTATAACTGGGATTAATGGTTTATTTAACCAATCATTGCTTATCCTGTGACTACCTCGTCAGCGTGTTTGCAGTACAATGATTTGTGTGTGCCACCTCTTGATTTGTTGGATGCCGAAATCTCGTTGCACCAAGGTTGACGGGCTCCATTCGTTTTATGTATGGAGTGAAGCGAAAGGGATGGGAGTCACGATGAAAAGGTATCTCCTGTTGTTTGCGGTTTTCCTGACGTTGGCGGGGTGCTCGCAATCAGCTTCGCCTTCCGCCCATTCAACCCATGCGGAAGACGAATTTTCACCCGGGATCTTCATAGACTTCACACAAGCCAGAAACGATTTTATTACCGATGAGATTCTAAATACTCTCAAAACGAACCTGCAAGCGATAATTGAAAAAAATAAAGAGATTTTTGTTCAGGGTTTCATCCCGGGCATGGAAAAATCCAATTTGTTCTGGATCGAAGGGGACAGACAATATCGTTTCTATGAAATTGCGGCTGCACAGAAAGAAGGCGATCGCATAAACATAGCTATTTATTACCAAATGGAAGAGGGAGGTACGATTGAAGACTCCGGTATGACTTACACCTTCTTGAAGGACAAGGACGGCGTTTGGAAGATCGCGCTCATTGACTGATAATAAGAAAATCTCGCTGCGATGAATTGCATGCGAGACTTCGAAATGCAGTTTGAAGCAGGGAGCCGCATTCGCGGTCCCTGCTTGTTCTGTTTCGTTCGACCGGGTCAGAACCAGTCGTCCGCCGCCGCGCCGGTCTGTCCGGCGGGCGCCGGCGCGTCGGGGCTGAGCTCGATCGTCTCCGTCCCCTCCACCGCCTGCGCGATCATCTCGGACAGATTCGGCACGCCGCGCTCGATATGCTCGACGACGCGCAGGTTCGGATTCGTGGCCGGCGACTTCGGCACGAACAGCGTGCAGCAGTCCTCGTACGGCAGAATCGACGTCTCGTAGGTGCCGATCCGCTTCGCCATCGCGATGATCTCGAGCTTGTCCATCGCGATGAGCGGCCGGAGCAGCGGCAGATCGCTCGTGCGCCCGATGACGTTCAGGCTGCCGAGCGTCTGGCTCGCCACCTGTCCCAGACTGTCGCCGGTGACGATCGCGAGCGCGCCGCTCTTCTCGGCGATCCGCTGCGCGATGCGGAGCATCGACCGGCGCATGAGCGTGATGATCAGATGATCCTGCTTCGACTGCGCCAGGCGGGTCTGGATGTCCGTGAACGGGACCAGGTGCAGCTTGAACGGTTTGCCGGCGTAGGTTGACAGCCTTTTCGCGAGAGCGACGACCTTGTCCTGCGCTTCCTTGCTTGTGAACGGATAGCTGTGAAAATGGACCGCCTCGACCTCCAGCCCCTTGCGCATCGCCATCCAGACGGCGACGGGGCTGTCGATGCCGCCGGACAGCAGCGCGACGGCCTTGCCGTTCGACCCGTAGGGAAAGCCGCCCGCCCCCTGCACCACTTCGCAGTACACGTACGCATGGTGCTCCTGGATCTCGACGTTCAGCTCGATGTCGGGCTGGCGGACGTCCACCGTAATGTTCGGCATGTTGCGCAGCACATGCGCGCCGACGAGATGATTCATGGCCATCGTGTCGTGCGGAAAACCTTTCCAGCGGCGGCTCACCTTGACCTTGAATGTCGCCTGGCGCTGCGGAAAAGACCGCATGACCGCCAGCGCGCCTTCCCGGATCGCCTGCAGTTCGGGCTCCACCCGCTTCACCGGGCTGAACGACGAAATGCCGAAGACGTCCTTCAGCCGATCGGCCACCGGCTCGTACGGCTCGTTGCCGAGGGCGATGTAGAGGCGGCCGTACGTCCGGATGAAGGTGAGGCCGGGGAACCCGCGGAGGGCATGCTGCACCTGCTTCAGCATTTCCGTCTCGAAGCGGCCGCGGTTGCGCCCCTTCACCGTAATTTCCCCGAGCCGGATCAAAATATGGTCGAATGTCAATGACGGTCTTCCTTTCTTCGCAGCGGCGCCAACTTGCGCAGCACGGTCTCCAGCCGCTCCAGCAGCGCGTCGATGCTCGCCTCGTCGTGCTCGTCTCCCATGCTGACGCGGATGCCGCTTGAAGCGCAGGCGGCGTCGCGGCCCATGGCCGTGAGCACGGCGCTCGGTTTGTCGTCTTTCGAGGAACAGGCCGACTTCGTCGAGACGAGGACGCCCAGCTCCTCCAGCGAATGGACGATCACTTCCGGCTTGAGGCCGGGACAGCAGAAGTGGACGATGTGCGGCGCCATCGGCCTTAGCGGATCGTCCTCCGCCGGGCCGCTGAGCATGACGCCGGGCATGGTCAGGACGCCCCGGACGAGCCGCCGGCGCAGCCGGCCGAGCCGCTCCGCCCGCTCCGGCTGCGATTCGACCGCGAGGCGCAGCGCCTTCGCGGCGCCGACGATCGCCGGCACGTTCTCGGTCCCGGATCGAAGGCCGTCTTCCTGGCCGCCGCCGAAGATGAGCGGCTCGAGCTCGACGCCATCGCGGACATACAGCCAGCCGGCACCGCGCGGCCCGCCGAACTTGTGCGCCGATACCGTGAACAGATCGACGCCCCATTCGCGTATCAGGGCGGGCAGCTTGCCGACGCTCTGCACGCCGTCGACATGAAGCAGCGTGCGCGGGCGGTCTTTGAGCAGCCGCCCGATCGCCTCGATCGGCTGGACCGCGCCGACTTCGTTGTTGACGTGCATGACGCTGACGAGAATCGTCTCATCCGTCAACGCCGCCTCGACGTCCGCCGGGTCGACATGGCCCGTCCCGCTTACCGGCAGCACCGTCACCCGGAAACCTTCGCGCTCCAGGGCGCGGAACGGCTCGGCGACGGACGGATGCTCGACGCCGGATACGATCAGGTGCCGGCCGCGGTTCCGGTAGCGCCGCGCGGCGCCGAAGACGGCCAGATTGTTGCTCTCCGTGCCGCCGGACGTGAAACGCCATTCCGCCGGGCTCGTGCCGAACAGCCGCCCGGCCTGCTCGCGCGCGCGCTCCAGCAGCTTGCGCGCCTCCGCGCCGCCCTGGTGAAGCGACGAAGGATTGGCGTAGATTTGCGCCATCACTTCGGACACCGTGCGGATGACTTCCTCGCGCGGCGGCGACGAGGCGCTGTGGTCGAAATAGAGCATGCTTGCGTTCCCTTCCTCAGGTCAAATCCGGAAGCCCTGCCCTCCGCCTCCGGCTCCCGGCCCACGAGCAAAAACGGCCGACGCCGTTCTCCCCGGAAGGCGCGCCCGTTTGCGGTGAAAGACAGGCCGGTTTTTAATCTTTTTAAAAAAGGAAAGACCCCTCTCGGAGTCGGTGCTTTCGGCCATCGTCAGTGAAGCCGGCGTAGAATCGTCGCGGATGTCACCGTTTAGGCACAGCCGCGCGGTAGCGCTCGAACGTTTCGAGCACCTTGGCCACGTAGTCCTGCGTCTCCTCGGGCAGAAGCGACCGCTTCTCGTCGAACGCTTCGTCCGTCAGGATGCCGAGCCGCTCGATACGGCCCGGGCCGGCATTGTACGCCGCGAGCGCGGCTTTCACGTTGCCGTCGTACTTTCCGAGCAGCCAGGCGAGATACCGCGTGCCGCCCGCCACGTTCTGCGCGGGATCGAACGGATCGTCGACGCCGAGCGACCGAGCCGTCGCGTCCATGAGCTGCATGAGCCCCTTCGCGCCCGCGCGCGACACGGCGTAAGGGTTGAACGCCGATTCCGTCCGGACGACCGCCTTCACGAAAGCGGGATCGAGGCCGTACCGTTCGGCGGACTGCCGGATCAGCGCGTCGTAGAGCGTCTCGGCTCCCTCGACGGAGCCGGCGGAGGATGCGCTCTCAAGCCCGATGAGCAGCGGCAGCAGATTGCTCGAATAGAGCGCCCCGGCTCGGAGGGCGTCGGCATAAGGCGGCAATGGGTAACCGTACAGACTTTCGCCGAATCCGTAGCCGGCGGCGGACGTCGCCGCGGTTCCGCCGGTCAGCAGTCCGCCGAGCAGCGTTTCGAACAGCGCGCCGTATCCGGCGTCCGTTCTGCCGGACGAATCGGTGTAGGATGTGAGCTGCAGCCGCAGAAGCGCGCTGATCGTTCGCGGGTCGATGCCGGTGCTCACGACGTCCCCTCCTTCCACGAGCCTGCACGGCGTTGTCTCATGTTACCATTGTACACGTTTTGGCGCGACGTTGCCAGAGTCTGTTGACCGCCCGGCGCGTGGCGCATGCGGCGGATATCCGACGCGATGCGCAGCAAAACCGGCGGAAGCGCCGGGCTCCCGCCGGATGCGCCGCGTCATGTCAAAGCGGCATAGATCGGGATGAGGACAAGTTGCGACAGCGCCGCCGTGAGGCCGATGATGGCGGACCAGACGCCCAGTCCGCGCGCCCTTTCGCGGAAGCTGTACCAGCCGAGAACCGCGGCGGTCAGCCCGAGCGGCAGCGGCCATACGAACAGCGAGGCGATCGCGATCGCGAGCGCGAACAGCCCGGTCGCGCGGCCCGCGTCGGTTGCCGCGCCCTGATCGGACCGATCCGCCTGCCGCCGCCCGCGCGGCTTCCGCGGCTTCGCGTCCGGCGAGGCAAGCTCCGCGGCCAATTCCGCGTCGGATCGCCGAGCCTTCGCCGCCCGCCGGCCGACCGCGCCATCGCCGTTCGCCGCGGCCTGTTCCGGGTTCAGCCCGGGAAAACCTTCGCCCCGCTTCCGCTTCCCCTTGCCGTTCCCGCCACTTTCAGAATGGCCGCCCATCCGGATCAGCCTTCCTTCGGACGGAACGTTTGGCAGCATGTGACGGAGGAATCGTCGGCCGTTTCCCGACGGTGCGTGTCGAAGCTCTCCGCGAATTCCGAATCAAAGTCGGTCCGGGCGTTGCGGTCGATATCGACCATGATCTTCTCGGCCGCGCAGCGGTTGCCCTTCGCCCAATAGGTGCAGTTGCTCACGCTGCAGATGACGCCTTCAGGCATGCGATCACCCCCGCTATCAAGTTGCCCTTCGCGGGTGCGCCGTATGCCTGCCTTATTTTTGCCCCTGCATCCTTCGCTTGATCAGATATTCGCTCTCGTAGTAGGACAGTTCCTCGCGCAAATCCTCGAAGATCTTGTTGATTCCCAGCACGATGTCCCGCGCCGGACGGACCGGCTTGACGCGGAACCGGATGGCGTCCTGGCCGGTGTACGCATAGCGCCCGTCTTCCGAGTAGCCTTCATTCTTCGGATAGAAATAGGCGTTCACGCAATGATGGTACGTCTCGTACAGCGCCTTTTCGGCAAGATCGACGTCAAAATTGGCCCGCCGGAGCACCACGCCCAGCTTCTCATAGACGACTTCCGAGAAAACGAGCAAATGCCTCAGGTCAGAGAGCAGCCCCTTGTAGAAGGCGACGATCTCCGGCGCGCCGTCTTCCCCGGCCAGGTCGCGCAGCGAATGCCCGTTCAGGAAAGGCTCAAGCTGGTCGATGGCTTCCTTCAGTTTGGCCCGCGCCGATTCGGTCAATGGTCTGATGTTGTCGGACGTCATCTGCTAACTCCTTTCGCTTCCCCATACTGGCTATTCCACATGTTAACACAAATTTGTCCACCGCGGTACTCCGGACGGAAAAGCTTCGCGGCCCGCGGTTGAATATTTTCGCGCCGCGGACCTTAACCTATAACCGATTTCGATTACGAACGCGGGAGGGGGCGGCGACATGTCCAGAAGGCCGAAATGGCGGCCGATATGGCTGCGATGGGCGGCGGCGGGAGCGGCCGCGGCCGCGCTGATCGCTTTCCTGCCCTGGCAGATCGGCTTGCGGGAAGGAGACGAAAACGGCGCAAACAACCCGCCTTCCGGGATCGATGCCGCGCAGGAGAAGCGGCTCAAGACGGCGGCCGTCCGGCGGGACGCGGAGGCGACCGCGCGATTGTGCACGCTGGAATGCTTCAAAGCATTCCGCGCGCTTCGCGCGGATGCGGACGAAGCGAAGCTGCGCCATCTGCTGGACCGGCATCCGCACATGGCCTATGTGCGGCTTACGGCCGGCGGGGGAAAGACGGCGGAAGCCGGCGTGATGCCGGAAGGCGGCGGCGACGCGTGGAGCGCGCAGCTTGCGAAAGCCGAGCGGGAAGCGCAGGCGGGCCGCGCGTATGTGTCCGATCCCATCCGCCGGGACGGCCACCGCTACATCGTCCTGGGCGTGCCCGCGGCGGGCGGCGCCGGAACGGTGAGCGGCATCATCCGGCAGGACATCGTCGACGAGGTGGAGCGGCGCCAGCGGCAATTCTTAAGGCTCGTGCCGTACCCGGCGGAAGGGCGGTACAAGACGGAATCGGCGAAGCCGAACTCGACGGAGGACATCACGGTCCGCACCGGCGAGGACAACGGCTCGGCGAGCCATTACCATATCAATGAAGCGGTCGTCCGCTTCCCCGGCGAACCGGCGGACGCCGTGATTCAGACGATCATGAAGGATATCGACGGCGCTTCGGTGCGGAAATTGGGATACGCTTATGTCTTCACCTCGCATTCGAAGGAAACGGAAGAGCTGATCGCCTATTTCCGCGAGCGCTGGAATCCGGTGTATGTCGAGCCGCACTACCTCTATCTGGCGAACGGATCCGAGGGACGCGCCCCGAAAGCGGAAGGCGCGGAATCCGGGAACCGTCGGGGGGTGAAAGCGCAGGCCAAGAACGCCGGGGATTTTGGCACGGCCGGGACGCCGGACCGCGAGAGGTCGAAAACGCGGGCGGAGGACGGCGCGGCGGATACCGCCGGCGGTCCGATCGTGCCGAATGACCTGCTGTACGAAGCGTACCAATGGAACTTGCCGGCGATCGAGACGGAGCGCGGCTGGGCGCTCTCGCGCGGCAGCGACGACGTCGTCATCGCGGTGCTGGATACGGGCGTCCAGCTCGACCATCCGGACCTTCAGGGGCGGATCACGGAAGGGATCAACTTGGTCGGCGAAGGCGACCCGGATGACGACGTGGGGCACGGCACGCACGTCGCCGGCATCATCGCCGCCACGGTCAACAACGGGGAAGGCGTCGCCGGCCTGTCGTGGCGGGGCCGCATCATGCCCGTGAAAGTGCTCGACAGCTCCGGCTCCGGCACGACGTATTCGGTCGCGGAAGGCATCATCTGGGCGACGGACCACGGCGCCGACGTCATCAACATGAGCCTCGGCAACTACGCTTCGGCCGAATTTCTCCATGACGCGATCCGGTATGCGTACGATCGAGGCGTCGTGCTCATTGCGGCCAGCGGCAACGACAACACCGACCAGCCGGGCTACCCGGCCGCGTACCCCGAAGTGTTCGCGGTCGCCGCGACGGACGCCGGGGACAACAAAGCCCCCTACTCGAACTACGGGGACTACATCGATGTCGCCGCTCCAGGCGACGCGATCGCGAGCACCTATCCGGGCAACCAATACGCCGCGCTGTCCGGCACGTCGATGGCGAGCCCGCACGCCGCCGCGCTCGCCGGCCTCATCAAGTCCGTGAGCCCGGACCTGACGAACGAGGAAGTGATGGACATCATGCGGAAGACGGCCGTCGACCTCGGCGACGAGGGGCGCGACATTTACTTCGGCTACGGCCGGATCGACGTGAAGCGCGCCCTCGAAGCGGCCGAACAGACGGCGAATACGCTCGGCGGTTTCCGCCTCAAGTTCGAGCGGCGGATCGAGGCGCTGCGTCAGCGGTTCGGCGTCGGCAGGGCGGCATGAATCTTCCGGAAGAACGAACGAGAGCCTTCGGACCATTCCTCGCCTGAGGACTCCGAAGGCTCTGTCTGTAATCGGGATCTTCCGGCTGCCCGTACTGCCCGTCTGCAGCCGGCATCGTTGTACCGTTGCGGAAAGCCTGCCATAAGCCGGGTTCTGTACTTCCGGTGGTATAGCGGGAACGACCCTCCCACGATGGAAGCGACAATCATCTATCTAGGCTGCGCATTGCTGCGCAGCTCAAGCGACCAACCCGAACGCGCCCCGGGCAAGGGCTGCGGCCTTGGAGGCCGCCGCGTTCTCTCGGTCTTGCTCCGGATGGGGTTTACCAGCCGCGTTGTCACCAACGCCGCTCGTGGTCTCTTACACCACGGTTCCACCCTTGCCTGATCCGGCCATTCGGCCGGCCATCGGCGGTCCGTTTCTGTGGCACTATCCTTCGGCTCGCGCCGACTGGACGTTATCCAGCATCCCGCCCTGCGGAGCCCGGACTTTCCTCCCGCGGCAACAAGGCCGCCGGCGATTGTCTGTCAGACTTTCCGACTCATCAATCAGTATACAACCTGCCGGGAGAAAGCTCAACCGTAAATGTTGTCCTGATTTGTGAAGCTGTTGCGGCGTTTTGCGGTTCTGCGCTGCCTGCAACGGAACGGCGTTCCGTCAGCACGGCCTGTTGTCGCGCATGGATGAGCATTAACGGCACATCGTGCCGTTAATCAAACATGTTGCCGTGCCCTACCCCGCATTAACGGCACGAAATGCCGTTATTGCTCGCCGACGGCCATCTCGGGCGGCCCGACACCGCCTTTAACGGCACATCGTGCCGTTAATCAAAAATGTTGCCGTGCCCTACCCCGCATTAACGGCACGAAATGCCGTTATCGCGCCTCCCGGCTGCGTCCCGCCAACCCGTCTACAGCACCCGGAACGGCTCGGTCGGCACGGCCGACGGGATTACCTCGGTCAGATAGCCCGCCGCCGCGAGATCCGCCGACAGCCGCTCGGCCGTCTTCGCCTTCATGATCTTCTCCGCGTTGTGCCCCGGATCGATGAGCGCCAGTCCGGCGGCCAGCGCGTCATGCGCCGTGTGGTAGTCGATGTCGCCGGTGACGAACACGTCGGCGCCGGCCCGAAGCGCGTGGCGCATGTAGCGCGCCCCGGAGCCGCCGAGCACGGCGGCGCGCCGGACGATCCGTTCCGGATCGCCGACAACGCGCACGAACGGCATGTCGAACGCCTCCTTCACACGGCGGGCGAACGCCTCCAGCGTCGCCGCATCCTTCAACCGGCCGAAGCGACCGAGACCGCTCACCTTCCCCTCCAGCTTGAGCGGAAACAGATCATATGCCGGCTCCTCGTAAGGGTGCGCCCGAAGCATCGCCTGCAAGACAGGTCCTTTCAGCGACTCGGGCAAAATCGTCTCGATCCGGAGCTCTTTCACCCGTTCGAGCTGGCCTGTCACACCAATATGCGGATTCGTCCCCTCGCCCGGACGGAACGTGCCGGTCCCTTCCACCTCGAAGCTGCAGCAATCGTACCGCCCGATATGCCCGGCGCCCGCCCGCCAGACCGCTTCCTGCACTTGCCGCCGGTGCGTCTCCGGCACATAGACGATCAGCTTGAGCAGCGGGTCGACGTGGACCTCCTCCAGGCATCCTTCGGACTCGATGCCGATCAGCTCGGCCATCCAGTCGTTCATGCCGCCTTCCGCCGAATCCAGATTCGTGTGCGCCACGTAGACCGCGATGTCATTCTTGATCAGCTTCTCATACACGCGCCCCGCCGGCGTCGACGTGTCGATCGCCGGAAGGGGCCGGTAAATGACCGCGTGATGCGCGATGATGAGGTCCGCCCCGGCCGCGATCGCCTCATCGACAACCGCATCCGTCACGTCAAGCGCGACGAGCGCCTTGCGGATCTCCTTCTGCAGCGTGCCGACCTGCAAGCCGATCCGGTCGCCCTCGACCGCCAGCCGCCTCGGCGCAAGCCGTTCCATCAACTGAATGACGAATTGTCCGTTCGCAAACACGCCAACACCTCCCCGATCAACCCGATTTCTTCCATGATCTCCCGCCGCTTCCTCTCCGCCTCCGGCGAATCGGACCGCTCGATCTGCCTGCAGATGCCTTCCAGCTTCTCCAGTTCCGACCGCCATTTGCCCGTAAGCCGATCATCCGGCTGGCGCAGCAGCCATGGCCCCATGCGCAGCAGCAGCTCCCGCTTCCGTTCGGCCGTCCGGTCGAGTTTGAGAAACGACCCGTCGTACAGCGCCCCGTTCAGCCTTTCCGCATCCGGAACCCGCCGCGCCTCGAGAATCTCGTACCATCTGCCGTCTTCCTCCACGATCCGCTCGGACGCCAGATACCAGCCCTTCTCCAAAAGCCACCGCCTGACGATGTCCTCCCCGACGTTCGGCTGCAGCACCAGCGTCCGCACGCCTTCGAGCTTGCCCGCCGCCTCGCCCGCCTCCAGGATCGAGGCGATCAGAGCTCCGCCCATGCCCGCGATGACGACGCAGTCGACCTCTCCCGGCGCGACGACGGCCAGCCCGTCGCCTTTGCGGACCGCCACAAGGTCCGCCAGCCCGTCGGCTTCGACGCGGGCCGCCGACGCCTTCAGCGGGCCGTCGCGCACTTCGCCGGCGATCGCGCAAGGCGACTTGCCGGAGGACACGAGCCAAGCCGGCAGCAGCGCGTGATCCGAACCGATGTCCGCGACGCGCGCCCCCGGCGGCGCCAGATCCGCGATGGCCTGAAGACGCCGGGACAATCCCCGTCCCGAAACATGAGCCGCCTTCACGCCACCCACACCGTCCATTGCTTGCGCAGCGCGAAGATGAGGCCGCCGCCAATCGCGATCTTTGCGATGAGCGCAAGCTGAATCCAGGCCGGCTGATCCATCAGAAAGGCATGCAGCTCCGGCATGAACCAGAGCGTCGCCGCCGCGGCGAACAGCACCGCGGAAGAAGGCTTCGACCAGCGGTGGACGAACCAACTGATCCAGCCGAAGACGAAGGATGCGGGCAGCCAGAAGAGCTGCACCTCGTACCACCGCGGCTGCTCGTCGCCCCGCGCGAGCAGCATGGCGTAGACGAGGAAGATCGCCAGCCAGCCGATATAGTGAAGCACCGGGAACCGGGCCGCGATGCCGAAAATGACCCAGAACAGGCCGCATCCGATCAGAAACAGCGCCGTCCACGTCGGCGTGTCCAGCCCGTGCAGCCGCAGCATCGCGATTCCCGCGACGAGCAGCGTCAGCATGCCGAGGCTGATCAGCGAGAGCCCGACCGCCTCGCTCGCCCGCCTTCGCCTCAGCCCGAAAAAGAGCAGCAGCACGACGGCCAACAGCGCCAGCGCCGTTTGCAATACGGGGTGAAACACGCTAAAATAAAGGATGACAAGACAGACTGCGGAAAAGATTCCAAATGCAAGAAGCCACTGCTTTCCGCTTGCGCTGTTGACGACGGACACGGCGCGCCCCGCCCATCCGGACGACGGCCGACCGATTTCCTCGTCCGTCATGTACAGATTCATCAGGAAATCGCAATATTGATCGGGCAGCAGTTTGTTGTTCCGCCAATATTCAATTTCACGGATGATCGTTCTGCGGCGCTCCTCGTTCATCCCGCATTCGTTCCTTTCCGGGAACGGCGCACGGATGTGCCTTTCCCAGGTGATAAAAAGGACCTTCCTGCCGATGCAGTCAGGTCCCGTGCGTTCCCGTCATTCCAGGAAATCTTTCAGCCGCTTGCTCCGGCTCGGATGCCGCAGCTTGCGCAGCGCCTTCGCCTCGATCTGGCGAATCCGCTCGCGCGTGACGCCGAACACCTTGCCGACTTCCTCCAGCGTGCGGGTGCGGCCGTCATCCAGCCCGAAGCGGAGTCTGAGGACGTTCTCTTCGCGCTCGGTCAGCGTGTCGAGCACATCTTCGAGCTGCTCCTTCAGCAGTTCGTAAGCCGCCGCGTCGGCCGGCGCCAGCGCCTCCTGATCCTCGATGAAGTCGCCCAGATGCGAATCGTCTTCCTCGCCGATCGGCGTTTCGAGCGAGACCGGCTCCTGCGCGATCTTCATGATCTCCCGCACTTTGTCCACGCTCAGATCCATTTCCGCCGCGATCTCTTCCGGCGTCGGTTCCCGGCCCAGTTCCTGCAGCAACTGCCTCGATACCCGGATCAGCTTGTTGATCGTCTCGACCATGTGCACCGGTATGCGGATCGTCCGCGCCTGATCGGCAATCGCCCGCGTGATGGCCTGACGGATCCACCAGGTGGCGTAGGTGCTGAACTTGAAGCCTTTGCCGTGGTCGAATTTCTCAACCGCCTTGATGAGCCCCATGTTGCCTTCCTGGATGAGATCGAGGAACAGCATGCCGCGGCCGACGTACCGCTTGGCGATGCTGACGACGAGGCGGAGATTCGCTTCCGCAAGCCTTCTCTTCGCTTCTTCGTCGCCCTGTTCGATCCGCTTCGCCAGCTCGATTTCCTCCTCGGCCGTAAGCAGCGGAACGCGTCCGATCTCCTTCAGATACATGCGGACGGGGTCGTTGATCTTGATGCCGGGCGGCAGCGAAAGATCGTCGTCGAAGTTGAAATCGTCATGCTCGTGATCGTCGTCGCCCGCAAGATTGGGATGGTCGTCGCTGTCGTTCGTCACTTCGATGCCGAGGTCTTCGAGCTGTTCGAAAAATTCATCAATCTGCTCCGGTTCCTGATCGAACGGGGACAGTTTTTCCATAATTTCCTTGTACGTTAAGGATGAGCGCTTCTTGCCCGCTTCTATCAGTTGTTCCTTGACGCTTTCAAGTTTCTGTTCCGTATCCAGTTCCGTATGTTGATCGTTTGTCATACTCCGACTCCCTCCTCCCTAGGACGGTCGCGTGGCCTTTCCTCTCAACTGTCTCTCCAAGGTATTGATCTCGATGGCGATCTGCGCGGCCCGCAGCGCGTCGCCAGCCCGTTCGGCGCGAATTCGTTCTTCCACCCGTTCTTTCAATGCCGTGAGTCTCTGCCGTTTCAGAACCTCCTCCGCGAAAGCGTCCAAATTGTCGCTCGTGCAGGGCGGCACGGTCTCCATGCTGAGGATGGAGGCAGCAGTCCGTTCCAATCGTTCGTCCTGGAGAGTCGAGAAAAATCGGGTGACATCCGGCTCGTGGCCTTGTGCATAGTAGGCGTACAGATAAGCGGCAATCGCCGCGTGGTCTTCCACCTGGAAGGCGTCTCCCAGTTTGTCATGCACATATTCGGCTGCTTCCGCGTCGTGCATCATCCAGTAGAGCAGCGTGCGTTCGATGTGATGACGTCCCGGCGGCTCCGGCACCCGTAAAACGGACGGGCGGGCCGTTTCATTCCTACCATTATTCCACCGATTGCCCAACTTATCCCCGGCGGGGCGGTTTTTTTGCGCGGCGGCCCGGATTTCGGAAACTTCCTGTTTCAGCGTCTCCAGCGGAAATTCGAACTCCCGCGACAGTTCCTTCAGGTAAAACTCCCTTTCGGCAGGCGAATCGAGACCGGCAATGATGCGCACCGCTTCGAGCAAATAGTCTTTGCGCCCTTCTTCTTCTAGCAGTTTATGGTTTTTGCGCAGAAATATTAATTTAAATTTGACGGTGGACACCGGCTGGCCGACCATGTCGCGCACGAACGAATCCGGACCGTACTTCCCGATGTATTCGTCGGGATCCAGTCCTCCGGGCAGCAATACGACCTTCACCGGCATGCCGGCGCTTTCGAACATCGCCGCCGATTTCAGCGCCGCCGACTGGCCCGCATCGTCGCCGTCGTAGCAGATCACCGCTTCGTCCGCGACGCGGCGCAGCATGGCGACATGCTCTTCCGTGAACGATGTGCCCATCGACGCGACACCGTTCCGCACGCCGGCGTCCCAAGCCCGTATGACGTCCATGTAGCCCTCGAACAGGACAACCCTCCCCGATTTCCGGATTTCCGGCCGCGCTTCGTGGAAGTTGTAGAGCACGCGGCTCTTGTTGAACAGCATGGAATCCGGCGAATTCAAATATTTCGGCTGTCCGTCATGCAGGATGCGGCCGGCGAAGGCGATCGCGCGGCCTTCGCGGTCCCGGATCGGGAACATGACGCGGCCCCGGAACCGGTCGAAGAAGCCGGTGCCGTCGCTGCGCGCGGCAACCAGCCCGCCCTTCTCCATCAGCCACAAATCATAGCCCCGCTTCTCCAGAAACCCGGTCAGGAGGTCTCCGCGTTCGGGCGCGATTCCGATCATGAACTGATCGATCAGCTTGTCCGACATGCCGCGGCGTTTCAGGTACGCCTTGGCCTCCCTGCCGTGCTCGGTGTTCTGAAGCAGATAGTGATAGAATTTTGCCGCGTATTCATGCGCCTCGATCAGCTTCTGCCGTTCGAGCTGAGCGGGAGTCGGCTCCTCCGGAACGCCCGCGCCGCGAGGGAGCGCGATTCCCGCTTCCTCGGCCATGACGCGCACGGCCTCCGGGAAGGAGTAACCTTCCAGCTCCATGCGAAATCGGATGACGTTGCCGCTCTTGCCGCAGCCGTAACAGTGGAAAATCCCTTTCTCAGGGGTAACGGTGAACGAAGGTGTCTTCTCCGAATGAAACGGACACAGTCCTTTCAGATACTTGCCGCTCTTCGTCAGGTGCACGGTCCGGCCGACCGTCTCGACGATGTCATGCGCCCGCAGGACAGCCTGGATGACGTCTTCCGGTATTCTGCCGCCGGCCATCCACATCACCTTCATCCCGAATAACACGTATTAGTATTCTCTACCTGTCATCATTATCCTGCATATCCCGCAAAACTTTTGTCAGCATTTGTTGAAATCGGATCCGGTCCTCGCGGGTCATCGCCCGCGGTCCCTTCGTCCGTCCTCCGGCCCTCCGCGCCTTCGCCTGGTCATGCCGGCTCGCCATCAGGAAATCGATCGTCTCGTCCCGGTACCGCTGGCCGCGGTTCGAGAGCACCGCCGCCTGTTTCGCCAAGGCCATCGCCGCCAGCCCGAAGTCCTGCGTCACGACGATGTCGCCCGGACGGATCAGGTTCGAAATGTACAGATCGACGGCGTCGCGCCCGCGCTCCACCTGCCGCACCTCGACGCCCGGCTCGGGGACCAGCGCGTGATCGTACGAAGCGACAAACACCACCGGAACGCCGAATTCCCGGGCCGTGTCGGCGATCTCCCGCTTCACGGGGCAGGCATCCGCATCCACCACGATCCGGACATTCCCGCCGCCCACCAACGCATCACCGCCGTCTTACGTTCTTATTCCTACTATAAAAAATATATTCGTCATACGGGCCGCAATTCCTTCCGTCCCCCGTTCACACCCGCTGCGGCGAGCGGTTGCTGTCAGAAGGGCTGTACCCCGGCGTTCCGGACATGCTCCATGATCAGGCTCGCCGTCTCTTCGACCGCCCGGCGGGAGACGTCGATGACGACGCAGCCGAGCCGGTCCATCACTTCCCTGGCGTAGGCCAGCTCCCGTTCGATCCGCTCCGGCGTCGCGTACGGCGCGGTGTCGGGCAGACCGAGCGCCTTGAGCCGCTCCTTGCGGATCTGGTTCAGATCGTGCTTGCCGATCGTCAGCCCGATGATACGCGTCCGCGGCACGCGTGTCAGCTCCTCCGGCAATTTCAGCTCCGGCACGAGCGGCACGTTCGCCACCTTGAACTTGCGGTGGGCAAGATACATCGACAGCGGCGTCTTTGAGGTCCGGGACACGCCGATCAGCACGATGTCCGCTTTCAGGATGCCGGAATGATCCTTCGCGTCGTCGTGCTTCACGGCGAATTCGACCGCTTCCACCCGGCGGAAGTAATCCGCGTCGAGCTGATGGTTCAGCCCCGGCTTGTATTTCGGACGGATTCCGGTGCGCGATTCAAGGGCGTCGAGCAGCGGGCCGAGCGCGTCGATTGCCGTGACACCGTCCCGCTTCGCATACCGCGCCATCGCTTCGCGCAGATGCGGCAAGACCAGCGTGTACAGGATGATCGCCCGCTCGTCCCGCGCTTCGGCGACGATCGCGGCAATATGCGACTTGTCCGTCACGAACGGCTGGCGCCGGATTTCCGTCCGCGCCGAATGGAACTGGGCGACCGCCGCGCGGACGACGGCTTCGCCCGTCTCGCCGGCCGAATCCGAGACGGCATAGATCACCGCGTGGCGGGGGGCATCATCCATCCGATGGCCGTTCATGGCGTCGCACCTTCCCGCGCATCAAGACCAGACGATCTTCGCGAAGTCCGCGATCCGCCGGATGTCGGCCGCGACGGCGGCAAGTGAAGCCAGACGGTTCGTCCGGACGGCAGGATTTTCCGTCATGACCATGACCCGATCGAAATAGACGTTGATCGGGTCTTTCAACCCCGTGAGGGCCGCCAGCGCCCCCGCCGCGTCGCCGGCCGACAGCGCTTCTTCCGCGCGGACGCGCACGGAGCCGTGCGCTTCGAACAGCTTCCGCTCCGCCTCGTCTTCGAACAGCGCCGGGTCAACGTCCGTCTGCCCGGCCTTCGCCGCCAGATTGCACACCCGGTTGAACGCGTCGACGGCGGCCTTGAACGCTTCGCCTTGCGCGACCGCATTCGCGACCGCTTCCGCGCGCTTCACCGCCAGCAGCGGATCGTCGAAGCCGGACGCCATGACCGCGTCGACCACATCGTATCGGACCCCCGCTTCCGACAGCACGTTCCGGACGCGCAGACCGAAAAATTCGTACAGGTCGCGCAGAATCTCTTCGCGGCCGCGCTTCAGCCCCCGCTCCCCATAGACGTCGAGCGCGATGCCGAACAGTTCGCCGAGCGTCACCGGAAGCTTGTGCGCGATGAGCGTCTGCACGATGCCGGCCGCCTGGCGGCGCAGCGCGTACGGGTCCTGCGAACCGGTCGGCACGATGCCGATCGAGAAACAGCCGACGATCGTATCGATCTTGTCGGCGATGCCGACGACGGCGCCCACGATGCCCGAAGCCGGCTCGTCTCCGGCGTGGCGCGGACGGTAATGCTCGTTCACCGCGCGGCATACCGCTTCGCACTCACCCAGCTTGCGGGCGTAATCTTCACCCATGATGCCCTGCAGTTCGGGGAATTCATACACCATGGACGTGACGAGGTCGAACTTGCAAATGTCCGCCGCGCGGCTGATGTCCGCCCGCGCCGCTTCGTCGTCTGCCGCGCGGGCGGCGACGGCATCCGCCGTCCGCCGGATGCGGCGCACCTTGTCGGCCAGCGTGCCAAGCTCCTCGTGCCAGACGATCGTCTCGAGCTTCGCCAGCGCCTCTTCGATCTTGAGCTTCTGGTCTTCTTCGTAGAAGAACTTCGCGTCCGAGAGGCGCGCCCTGAGCACCTTCTCGTTCCCGCGCCGCACCAGCTCGATGGACGTGGCGTCGCCGTTGCGAACTGTAACGAAGTACGGCAGCAGCTTGCCCTCGCCGTCGAGCACCGGGAAGTACCGCTGGTGCTCGCGCATCGAGGTGATCAGCACGTCTTGCGGGATATCGAGGAACGCCGGATCGAAGGAGCCGAACAGGACGGTCGGGTACTCGACGAGGAACAGCACTTCTTCGAGCAGATCGTCCTTCACCGCGATGTTCCAGCCGCGCTCGGCTTTAAGCGCCTCGATCTGCCGGAGAATTTCCGCTTCCCGTTCCTTCACGTCGGCGATGACGTATTGCTCCCGCAGCTTGGCCGCGTATTCTTCCGGCTTCGCCAGACCCGTGTCCGCGCCGAGGAACCGGTGGCCGCGCGTCACATTGCCGCTTCGGACGCCTGCGATCTCGAGCGGCACGACGGCGCTTCCGTACAGCGCCACGATCCACCGGATCGGCCGCACGAACCGCAGATCGTAGCTGCCCCAGCGCATGCTCTTCGGGAACGTCATCGACGTGATGATGCCGGCCAGTCCTTCCGGCAGCAGCTCGGCTACAGGCTTCCCTTCGCCGCTCTTCAGCGCATAGACATACTCGACGCCGCCGTTCTCTTTGAAGAATAGCTGCTCCGGCTGAACGCCCTGGCTGCGGGCGAAGCCGAGCGCCGCCTTGCTCCAGCCGCCGCTTTCATCCAGCGCGATTTTGCGCGACGGACCGCGCACCTCATCGCGGATGTCGGCCTGCTTGCCGGCCACGCCGCGCGCGAGCACCGCGATCCGGCGCGGCGTCGCATAAGCCTCGATCGATTCGTACGCGATGCGCGACGAATCCAGCCATTTGGCCGTCTTCGTCTTGAGCTGGTCCATCGCGCCGCGGACGAACCGCGCGGGCACTTCTTCCATGCCGATCTCCAGCAGCAAATCTTCAGCCATTCGCCGTCACCCCCTTCTTGAGCATCGGGAATCCGAGCCGCTCCCGTTCCGCCAGATAGACCGCTGCGCATTGCCGCGCGAGATTGCGCACGCGGATGATGTAACCGGTCCGCTCCGTCACGCTGATCGCGCCCCGCGCGTCGAGCAGGTTGAACGTGTGCGAGCATTTCAGCGCGTAGTCGTAGGCCGGGAACACGAGGTTCTGCTCCAGCGAGCGCTTCGCTTCTTCTTCATACTGGTTGAACAGGTTGAACAGCATCGACGTGTCCGACACTTCAAAGGTATATTTCGAATGCTCGTACTCCGGCTGGAGGAAAACGTCGCCGTAGGTGACGCCGTCCACCCACTCGAGCTCGAACACGTTTTCCTTGTCCTGAATATAGGAAGCGAGCCGTTCGAGACCGTACGTGATCTCGACCGCCACCGGGTTCATTTCGAGGCCGCCGACCTGCTGGAAATAGGTGAACTGGGTCACTTCCATCCCGTCCAGCCACACTTCCCAGCCGAGCCCCCACGCGCCGAGGCCCGGATGCTCCCAGTTGTCCTCAACGAACCGGATGTCGTGGTGCCGCGGATCGACGCCGAGCCGTTTCAGGCTCTCCAGATACACTTCCTGGATGTTGTCCGGCGACGGCTTCATGATGACCTGGAACTGATGGTGCTGATAGAGCCGGTTCGGATTTTCGCCGTAACGGCCGTCGGCGGGACGCCGCGAAGGTTCGACGTACGCGACGTTCCACGGCTCCGGACCGATGGACCTGAGGAACGTCATCGGATTGAGCGTTCCCGCGCCCGTCTCGACATCGTACGGGTTGACGACGACGCAGCCCTGTTCCGCCCAGAACTGCTGCAGCGTCAGGATGATGCCCTGAAAGTTCATGCCATGCACTCCTTCGACTCGAATGGATTTCATCCAGCGGCCCCGGAGGGGCGCCGTCGGCATGCCGGCCGTTCGGGACGCCAAAAAACTCCCGTCCCTCACGTCCGCATCCGGACGCAGGGACGGGAGCATTCCCGCGGTTCCACCCTGCTTGGCTGGCCGCTTGCCACACGCGGACAGCCCGCCTTCATTCAGCAAAGGACTCGGAAGCGCCGTTTCATCCGGCCAGACCGGCCGGGCTCTCACCATCCCCGGCTCGCTAATGCGCGTCTGATTGCCGACTACTTTCTTCGTCATCGTCCATATTCATATTGAAATAATATACCAGATTGCCTCTATCATGTCAAATCGTCACTTGCAAAATCCAGCAACACGCCGTCGACCGCATGCCGTCAGCCATTCTCCTCCGCGCCGGCTTCGCCGTCCGCGGCCGGCGGGACCGGCGGGATCTGCGGCTGCTCGAGCGCGTCCAGCGAATCGAGGAACGCCCGCGACTTCAGCCTGTGCGGCAGATGCGCGTCGACCAGGGCGCGCATCCCGCGGCGGACGGCCGCCTTCGTCTCGGGGCCGACGTTCACCTCGCCGAGCCGCCGAAGGTCGACGGCCGCAAACAGGCGCAGCAGCTTCATCGCCTTCTCGCCGAGCGGAAGCACCTGCCGGTCGCCCGCGCGGCACGCCGGGCAGACCGCTCCCCCCAGCGCCGGCGCGAGCGCGTCGAGCCCGTCCGTCCGGCCGCAGGAGACGCAGCGGTCGAGCACCGGCGCGTAACCGGCCGCCTGCAAAATCTTCATCTCGTAGACGTGCGTCGTCACCGCCGCGTCCTTCCCGTCTTCCAGCGCGGCAAGACAAGCGAGAAGCTGGCTGAAGATCCAGCTCCCCGCTTCCTCGTCCTGCAGGGCGCGGTCCGTCAGTTCCGCGACATACGCCGCGTGGGCGGCCAGATCGATCTGTTCGCGCAGCTTGTGGTGGGAGCGGATGATCTCGCCGCTCGACAGCGTGCCGAGCCCCGATCCTTTGAAGTAGACGAATTCGCCGTATGTAAAAGGAAGGGCAAGCGAGCCGTAGCGGCTCCGCGGCTTGCTGGCGCCGCGGATCAGCACGCCCGTCTTGCCGTGCGACCCGGTCAGCAGCGTGACGATTTTGCCGCCTTCCCCGTAATCCATCGATCGGATAATGACGCCTTGTACCCGAATCAGCACGCCCTCACGCCTCTCCCTTTCGCCGGACGCTTCGCGGCGGCTTCAGTCCGCCATCTCGTCCCAGTTGTCAAGCGAATCCAGCGATTCCGGCGTCGGCTTCTTCTCCCGCTCGCCCAGTTCGTCCATCTCCCGGTACAGCAAGAACGCATCCACATCTCCGGTCAACGTAAAAATCTTCCAAGAGAAATCGCGCATGCGAACTCCATCCTTTCTACGCCGCCGAAGCCGGTCCGCCAGAGGGCCCGCGTTCGGCCAGAAATGCACGCTTCTTGCGCAGATTAGGATGCGACGCCCGACGGCGCGCTATCCGAGGGAGTTCGGACCAGCCGCCGCTTCAAGGCCCGGTTTTCCCCGCCTTAAGCCGCCTGAGCCGCCCGCCGAATATCCGAATGCCGTCACTCGTCCGGCCGGAAGCCGAAATCCCGCAGCACCCGTTCCTGGTTCCGCCAGTCTTTTTTCACCTTCACCCAGAGATCGAGATAGATTCGCGAGCCGAGCAGCGCTTCGATGTCCTGCCGCGCGGCGGCGCCGATTTCCCGCAGCATCGCGCCGTGCTTGCCGATGATGATTCCCTTCTGCGAATCGCGCTCGACATAAATGACCGCCCGGATGTAGACGACCCCGTTTTCCTGGACGCGCATCTCCTCGGTCGCCACGGCGATCGAATGCGGCACTTCCTCGTAGGTGAGTTGCAAAATTTTTTCCCGGACCAGCTCGGCGACGATGAACTGCTCGGGATGGTCCGTCACCTGATCGGCCGGATAGTACATCGGGCCTTCCGGCAGATAGCGGATGATCTGCTCGAGCAGCGTGCCCACATTGTTGCCGTTCAGCGCGGAGATCGGCACGACCTCCGCGAACCCGTGCAGCTCCCGATATTGCACGATGGCGGGCAGCAGCGCGTCCGGGTGCACCTTGTCGATCTTGTTCATCACGAGGAACACCGGCGTCTTCGTCCGCTTCAGCTTCTCGATGATGAAGCGGTCGCCGCCGCCGAGCTCCTCCGAAACGTCGACGAGGAACAGGATGACGTCGACCTCCGTCAGCGCGCTGTCCGCCGAGCGGTTCATGTAGTCGCCGAGCTTCGACGTCGGCTTGTGGATGCCCGGCGTGTCGAGGAAGACGATCTGCGCCCGGTCCGACGTGTAAACGCCGTGAATCTTGTTGCGCGTCGTCTGCGGCTTGTCCGACATGATCGCGACTTTCTGGCCGATCAGATGGTTCATCAGCGTCGACTTGCCGACGTTCGGCCGGCCGACGATCGCGGCGAAGCCGGAGCGGAAAGGGTCGTCCCGCCCGTTTCGCGCGTCCTGGCCGTCCTTGCTCCCCGTCCGCTCGCTCACGGGCGCGCGCCTCCTTTCCTGGCCTCATCTTCCTCAAGCTGCGCCGAGGAGAACGCGCCGGGCAGCAGCTCCGCGACCGTCGTCACCCGCCACTTGCCGCGAATCGTGCCGAGCACGACAGGCATGTCCGGCGCGCACAGCTCGGCGAACACCTGCCGGCACGTGCCGCACGGCGTCACCGGCTCGACCGTATCCGCCGTGACCGCGATCGCGCGGAAGCTGCGCGGCGCCCGCCCGGCCGCGACCGCGCTGAACAGCGCCGTCCGCTCGGCGCAGTTCGTCGGGCCGTAGGCGGCGTTCTCGATATTGCATCCGGGATGGACAACGCCTTCCGCGTCCAGCAGCGCGGCGCCCACCGCGAAGCCGGAGTAGGGGATATAGGCGCGGGTCCGCGCTTCCGCGGCCGCCTCAAGCAGGGCCAGCGCTTCCCGCTCGCCGATCGGGGATGACGCGTTACCATTCATTGATGCGTTACCGCTCATGGTGGCGGCGCTCCTTTCCGTCTGTCTGTGTCGTTTGTTGCGGATGTGCGATGCTTGCCTCAATTTCGGAAAATCGGGACCCTGGCGCACGAACAGCACCCTAGAGCCCGAACAGCTCGCGCAGCTTGTCCCACAGTGGCGGACCAAGCAGGATCAGCCCGGCGGCGATCGCGAAGAGCGCCGCGGCGAGCACGCCTCCCGCGGCCGCGTCCTTCGCCGCCTTCGCCAATGGATGGCGCTCCGGGCTGACGAGATCGACGACGCGCTCCACCGCCGTATTGACCAGCTCGAGACCGATGACGAGCCCGCACAGGGCGAACAGGACGGCCCATTCCAAGGGCCGCAGCCCAAGCCAGAGCGCGAGCAGCACGACGGCGGCCGTCGCGATCAGATGGATGCGCATGTTCCGCTCTCTGCGGACGGCCAGCAAGATGCCGCTCGCCGCGAACTTGAGGCTGCACAGGAAGCGGCGCATTACCGGGTCAGCCCCGCCCGCCGCAAAATCTCCTCCTGCTTCGCGAACATGACCGCCTCATCCTCCGGGGTCTCGTGGTCGTAGCCGAGCAGATGGAGAAAACCGTGCACGAACAGAAAGCCGATCTCCCGCTCCAGCGAATGGCCGTACTCCTCGCTCTGCGCCTTCGCGCGCTCCAGCGAGATGACGATGTCGCCGAGCATGCCGGAGACCGGGTCGGTTTCCCCGTCTTCCAGTTCGCCGAACACGATGTCCGGCTCGCCGCCGTCTTCCGTCATCGCGAACGACAAGACATCGGTCGGCCGGTCGATGCCCCGGTATTCGCGGTTCAATTCATGGATGCGGGCATCGTCGACGAACGTGAGCGCCACGTCGCCGTCCGCAACGCCCTCCGCTTCGCCGGCGAGCCGGAGCAACTGCTCCAGCCGCGCGATCCATCCGTCCTCAAGTTCGATCGTCTCCTGTTCGTTGCTCCATTCGAGCGTCAGACCCATTTATGCTTTCTCCTTCGGTTTTACATCTTCGGGATATTCGATGCGCGAGTGGAAAATGCCGACGATCGTCTCCTTCAGCGTCTGCGCGATCTTGTCCAGCTCTTTCAGCGTCAGGTCGCATTCGTTGAACTGGTTGTCGTCCAGCCGGCTCTTGATGATCTTGTTGATCATCGACTCGATCTGCTCGATCGTCGGATTGTGCAGCGATCGCACGGCCGCTTCCACGCTGTCCGCGATGCCGACGATGGCCGCTTCCTTCGATTGCGCTTTCGGGCCGGGATAGCGGAAATCATCCTCCGTGAAGTCCGGCTCGACGCCGGCCTCCTCCGCCTGTTTCAGCGCCTTGTGGTAGAAAAATTTCAGCAGCGTCGTGCCGTGATGCTGTTCCGCGATGTCGCGGATCGGCTTCGGTATGTTGTGCGCCTTGAGCATCTCGACGCCGTCGCGCGCGTGGGCGATGATGATCGACCGGCTCAGCTTCGGATCGATCGAATCGTGCGGGTTCTCCATATGGTTCTGGTTCTCGATGAAGTAGCCCGGCCGCTTCGTCTTGCCGATGTCGTGATAGAACGAGCCGACGCGGCACAGCAGGCCGTTCGCGCCGATCGCCTCCGCCGCCGCTTCGGACAGGTTGCCGACCATGACGCTGTGGTGGTAGGTGCCCGGCGTCTCGGTCAGCAGCTTGCGCAGCAGCGGATGGTTCGGGTTCGACAGCTCGACCAGCTTGAGCGCGGACAGGATGCCGAACGACAGCTCGAAGAACGGCATCAGGCCGATGACGAGCACGACGGTGAGCAGCCCGCCGGCGAACGCGCATGCGGCCGAATAGACGATCTCCGCGCGCGGCGGCAGCTCGGCGAACGAGATCAGCGCGAGAACCGCCGCGGTGCCGAACAGGCTGGCCAGGGCGCCGGCTTTGAGAAGCGTCGAGCGCTGTCCGGCTTTGTGGACGGCGAAAACCGCCGCGAGCGAGATGACCAGAATGACGAACCCGAACGTGAAGTCGAAAATCCGCCCGCTCTCCGTATTGAACAAAATGCTGCCCGCCGCCGCGAACACGACCGCCGACACGATCGCGAGGTTGAGGTCGAGCAAGAGCGCGATGAGCACCGGCCCGAGCGCGGCCGGCGCCAGATAGCCGAGATACCGGGTATCCGACGTCTGGATCAGCGCCACAATCGCCATCGCCAGCAAGTTCAGCGCGAAGATCATGAGCAGCATGAGCAGCTGCGAATTGCCGTACTTCGCGTTCGGCCCGCTGCCGGGCAGGCCGACGTGCTCCAGGAAGCTGTAAATTGCCAGCGTCGACAGCGCCGCGAAGATGACAAGGCCGAAATACGGCCAGACGTTCGTGGAGCTCTTGAGCAACCCGAGCCCTTCCAGCCGTTCGTAGATTTCCGGCGTGATCGTCTGGCCTTTCCGGACGACGATGTCGCCTTCCTTGATGACGACCGGAGGCGTGTTCTCCCGCGCCTGCGCCCGCGCCTTCTCCGTCGCCTGCTGGTCGTAGAACTTGTTCGGCATGATCGCGAAGCGCGCCAGCTCGGCGGCGATTTCCCGGTCGGTGCGGTCGTCGAGGGAGCTTGTGTTGATCAGCTCGGCCACTTTCGCTCGGGCGGTCTCGGCGTCGGCCAGTTGCTCGGACATGAGCCGGCGCACGGCTTCGGCCGCGACCTGGCGGATCGCCTGCAGCCGCTGGCCGGAGAGCAGCGGCAGCTTGAAGTACGTCTCCTCCGGAATCGTGTAGCGCTGCTCTTTGACGTTGCGCGCCATTTCTTCCAGCAGGCCGGGGTTGTATGCTTCCGAATCGCGGTTGTCGGAGACGAACCGGTCGGCGAACGCGTCGTACCGCGCCGGAATCTCGCGGCGATAGATTTCGACCTTGTTGTCGAATGAAACGTCCTTGTCCGCGTTGAGCTGTTCCATGCGGGCGACGATCTGGTCGACCAGCGTCTCGTTGCGCAGCGCGACGATGGAGTATTTCGGCTCCACGCTTTCCGCCGCCTGCTCCTTCGCCAGCTCGGTTGCCCGCTCGTCTTCCCACTGCCTTGGCGCGGCAATGTCGCGGGTGCTGACGCTGCCGAGCTCCAGATTGTAAGTCTTCGGAATGAGCCGCGGCGACAGAACGGCGCAGAACAGCAGCACGAACAGGAGCAGCAGCAGCCAGCGCACCGCCGCGCTCTGCTTCCATCCCGCAGGCCGTCCGCGGCCCGACTCCCGGACCGCCGCACCGCTTATACTCATGCGGCATTCCTCCTTTGCTGCCTGGGCGGCGCCGGCGCCGGGGCGTTCACCGGCCGGCCCCGCCCTTCAGGGCACGACAGGCCGCCGGCCTGCCGGGCCAACCGGTTTTCCGGCGGTCTTTCTTCCGCCCCTTCCGCCCGGTCGCGCTATCTTCCGGCCGCCTCTTCTTCCGCGCGCGCGTACGCCGCGATGATCTGCTGCACAAGCGAATGTCGGACGACGTCCGACTCGGACAGTTCGACAAAGCCGATCTCCTCGATCCCGCCCAGGATGCGCCGGGCTTCGATCAGCCCGGAGTGTTTGCCCCGGGGCAGGTCGATCTGCGTCACGTCGCCGGTGATGACCATTTTCGAACCGAAGCCGAGGCGGGTGAGGAACATTTTCATCTGCTCGGGCGTCGTATTCTGCGCCTCGTCGAGAATGATGAACGAATCGTCCAGCGTCCGGCCGCGCATGTAGGCCAGCGGAGCGACCTCGATGATGCCCCGTTCGAACGCTTTCGCCGACTGTTCGGGCCCCATGACGTCGTGCAGGGCGTCGTACAGCGGCCTGAGATACGGATCGACCTTCTCCTGCAGGTCGCCCGGCAGGAAGCCGAGATTCTCGCCCGCTTCCACCGCGGGCCGCGTCAGCACGATCCGCTTGACCTTGCCTTCCTTGAGCGCCGCGACCGCGAGGACGACGGCCAGATAGGTCTTCCCCGTGCCGGCCGGGCCGATGCCGAAGACGATGTCCTTCTTCCGGATTTCCTGGACGTAGCGGCGCTGGCCGAGCGTCTTGTACTGGATCGGCTTGCCCCGGTAAGTTGTCGTAATGGATGATTTGAACAGGTCGAGCAATTCGTCGGCCTTCAGCTCCCGCGCCAGCTCCAGCGCATAGGCGAAGTCCCGTTCGGAAGGCGTGTAGCCTCCCCGGACAAGCTCCAGCAGCACGATGTAAAGCTGCTCGAGGGCAGCCAGTTCATGCTCCGGACCCGTGATGACGATCTCGGCGTCCCGGGAGCGGATCTCCGCTTCCATTCCGCGTTCGATGAGCCGCATATACTTGTCTTGCGGACCGAATAGAGCCAGTCCTTCCGCCGCGCTCGCCAGCGGAATTCTGACGGTTCCCGTCTTCTCGTGCAAACGTCATTCTCCTTGTGGTTTTACTAGCGGCATTTCGTCTGTGATGGATTGCTCCACTTCGAACAGTACTTTCATATAAACTTTACCATTCCCGGTCTTGCGATGCAAAATCTTTTCCGCCCGGATCTCCGCGTCCGCGCCCGCCTTCCGCAGGATGTCGGCGCGGGCTTGCATCAGCCCTTCGGCCGCCGCCTCCTTCTCCGTCAGCCGCCGCTCTTCGAACCTCACTTCGAGCTGCGTCTCCCTTATGCGGCCGACCGGAAGAATGATGCCGCGCCAGGCCGCGTTCTCCTGCCGGAGGACGGACTCATACTTGGCGAACGGCGGCTCGCCGAACCCGCTCACCTGCAGGCTGCGCCCGCCCAGCACGGCGTGCCAGACCGTGCGCCGCTCGCCCGTGTACGTCTTCGCCTTGCGGACGAGCGGCGAAGTGATGTCATATTCGTGCCAGACGAGGCCGCGCACCGTCCCGTCCGCCGGAACGGTCATGTAATGGCCTTCGGTGCCGAGGATGCCGGAGATCAGAACGTCGCCTTTCCGCACACGCTGGTTCTTTTTCACGACGGGGCGGCCCCGGGTCGCGGTGACGCGGGTGATGACCGCGTCTTCCTTCGCGATCAGATGGCGGGGGCTGAGCAGTTCCCGCGTCTCCGGCTCGGTCGATTCGACGACGCGGATCGTGATCATCGTGCCGCGTTTCTCCACGCCGACCCAGGCCGTGCCGGGCAACTTGTTGTTCAGCCGCCGCGACAGTTCCCCGACGCCCGGGAGACGGAACGACCACTGGAACGGATACAGCCCTTCCGCCCGCGCCGCCGCGAGAATCTCTTCGTCCGTCAGCCGCTCGTTCCCCTCGATCTCGATGCGCCAGACGAGCGAGGAGAGCGCGTAGAGTCCGATGAAAAACAGCACGAGCCCCGCCGCGAAAGACTTCCTCCGGCCGATCCGCGCCAGTTGAAACGGCAGCCCGCGCTTGCGGACGATCTCAAGCCGGCAGCCTGTCCGGCGCAAATGCGGACGAAGCCGGAAAAAGTCGCCTACCGTCACGACGCATTCGAGCTCCCCCCGGCTTGTCCGGCGCAAAGCGAGCAGTTCGATCCCGTCCCCCGCCGCTTCGCTGAGCAACCGTTCCGTCCCGGATCCGGCGATGCGGATCGTCACACAGCCGCGCACGGCATGAAACCACGTCACCTTCACCCGTTCCACGCCCCTTATCCGTTGATCGAAACTTGCGTTATGATGCCCTCCACGAACACTTCTTCCGTCCAGATTCCGCGGATGACCAGATCCTTCCCCGACACCTCGAGCTTTCCGTTCGGCAATTTGAGCCGCAGCATGTCCGGCGAGAAATGGAGCACGCCCCGGTGGTTCTCGATATAGAGCTGCCGGTCGCCGATCATCGTGAGGCGCGGCAGGTCGAACACGACATCTTGCGGAAGTTCGAGCACCCGGGCTGTCCATTGGCGCAAGCGGTGGTTGATTCGGCGCATGGCGGATCCGCTCCCTCCCTTGTACCTTACAAAACTATGCGGCGGGACGCGGAAATATGAGGGGAGCGAAGGGCGCGGTGAGAGAGCGGAGCGGGGGATGAGGGGCGGGACGCTGGGCCGTGGTGAACGGCGGCGGAGTGGTCCGGACAGTCGAGAAAACGGCGAAGGGGGCTTGGGTACGGGGCGGACAGCGGCGGCACGCATGCGAAAAACGCGAAAACCGCCCGACCGTTCGGCAGCCCGAACGTTCGCAGCGGTGTTCTCACACGATGGCTTACTCGGTTCGAGCCCGGCGATGGACGACCATCGCGACCGCCTGTTTCCAGCCCCGATACAGCCGCTCCCGCTCGCCGTCGTCCATGCGGGGGGAATAAACCGTCCGTTCCGTCGGACGGAAAGGCCGGAAATCGCGGGCATCCCAGAACCCGACCGCAATTCCGCCGATCATGGCCGAGCCGAGCGCGGAATATTCGGACCGGCCGAGGCGGATGACCCGCCGGCCAAGCATATCCGACTGGAACTGCATGAGGGCGGCATTATCGGACGCTCCGCCGTCCGCGTACAACTCTTCCAGCGCAATGCCCGACTCCGCCTGCATCAGTTCCACGGCGTCGCGAACCTGGTATGCGATGCTCTCCAGCGCGGCGCGCATGACGTGGCCTTTGTGCGCGCTCCGCGACATTCCGACGATCGCCGCCCGCGCGTACGGGTCCCAATACGGCGCCCCCATCCCGACGAAGGCGGGGACGAGATAGACGCCGTCGTTCGAAGGCGTCCGCTCCATCCATTGCTCGAGTTCCCCATACGTCTCGAACAGCCCGAGCTGATCCCTTACCCACCGGATCGTATCCCCCGACGTCCGAATGACCGATTCGAGCGCATACACCGTCCGGCCTCGCAAGCCCCAGGCGATTGTCGACACCAGGCCGTCGCCGGTCGCGGCCGGCCGGTCGCCGACGTTCATCATCAGCGAAGTGCCGGTGCCATACGTCGCCTTGGCCTTGCCCGGCTGCCAGCACATCTGTCCGAACAAGGCGGCATGGGAATCTCCGATAACGCCCGTGATCGGCACTTTGGCATCCTGCCAGACGTCCTCCGCAAATCCGAAGAAGCCGTCGGACGGCAAAGGCGCGGGAAGCAGGCCGCGGCGGACACCGAACAGATCCAGCAGACGGTCGTCCCATTGCAGCGTATGGATGTTGAACAGCAGCGTGCGGCTGGCATTCGTCAGATCGGTGGCGTGCACCTTGCCGCCGGTCAGCTTCCAGACGAGCCAACTGTCCATTGTGCCGGCCATCAGCCGGCCCGCCGCAAGTCCGTCCCGCGCCCCCGCGGCATGGCTCAACAGCCACCGAAACTTGGTCCCGGAGAAGTACGGGTCGATCTTGAGCCCCGTCAGTTCCCTGACGAGCTCCTCGTGGCCTTCTTCCCGATAGCGTTCGCACAGATCGGCCGTGCGCTGGCACTGCCACACGATGGCATGGTGGATCGGCTGGCCGCTCTCCGCATCCCATACGACGGCCGTCTCGCGCTGGTTCGTGATCGTCACGGCCGCCAATTCCCCGGCCGAAATGCCCGCCCGTTCGACAGCTTCGCGCATCGTCCATTTCACGTTCTCGTAGATCTCCAGCGGATCATGCTCCACCCAGCCGGGAGCCGGATAGTGCTGCTTGTGCTCCTTCGCCGCTTTGGCCGCGATGGCGCCGCTCGCGTCGACGACCAGCGCCTTCGTGCCGGATGTGCTCTGATCCACGGCCAAAATGTATGTCTTCGCCACGGACCGCCCCTCCGTCACCGCAACATTTGCAGCGCCAGCGCTTTGAGGCTCGGGGCATCCATGCCGTAGTGGCGGAATACTTCCGCCGACTTGCCGGCAATCGCCGGTTCGTCCGGAATGCCGACGATGCGCATCGGCACGGGGTGGCGCTGCACGACAACTTCGGCCACCGCCGCGCCCAGTCCGCCGTGAATGCTGTGCTCTTCGACCGTAATGATGCGGCCGGTCTCCCTGGCGGCCCGGATGATCGCCTCCTCGTCCAGCGGCTTGATCGTGTGCATGTTGAGCACCCTGCAGAAGACGCCTTCCCGGCGCAGCGCGTCCGACGCGTCGACGGCGGCTCTCACCGTTTCGCCCGCCGCGATGATCGTGATGTCCCCGCCCTCCCGCAACGTGACGGCTTTGCCGAGCACAAATTCATAATCGTCGGACTCGTATACATCCTCGACCGGATTGCGCCCGATGCGGACGTAGGTTCCGCCGTTGTCGTTCACCAGCGCTTGCATCATTTTGCGCGTCTCGTGCCGGTCGGCGGGCAGGACGACCTTCAGTCCGGGGATCGCCCGCGCAACAGCGATATCCTGAAGGGAATGGTGCGACATCCCGAGCGCGCCGTAACTGACTCCGCCGCTGATGCCGATCAGCTTGACATTGGTCGCGGAGTAGGCGACATCCACCTTGATCTGTTCGATGCTGCGCATGCTGAGGAAGCAAGCCGGCGAAGCAACGAACGGCTTCTTCCCGTTGCGGGCCAGCCCCGCGGCCATTCCGACGATGTTCTGTTCGGCGATGCCGGTCTCGATCAGCCTGTCCGGATATGCCGAGGCGAACGGCCCCATGGCCGCCGACCCCCGGGAATCGCTGGTCAGCACGACGATGTCCCGGTCGTGCGCGGCG
>Ga0310823_100174_pt1 | contig 80983 bp, 73 predicted proteins | sample P4_ome_3_FD_201316 | JGI IMG/M metagenome (GOLD analysis project Ga0310823, IMG submission 201316) | Sorghum-adapted microbial communities from Joint BioEnergy Institute, Emeryville, California, United States - P4_Day56_Rep3 | ecosystem: Engineered > Bioreactor > SSF (Solid state fermentation) >...
CACGAGAACCTCCGGTCGGAGTGGGTCCTAGACAAGCCACACCCCAACCGGAGGTTCTCCCCACATCAACAACCCTTCACAGGCGTGTCCCGCCCACCGACCGTCACCAACGTCATGGCCGAGTACAGCTAGAGCAGGCCGCGCTGGTAACCGGCCGCCACCGCGGAGGCGCGGTCGCGCACGTCGAGCTTGGCGTAGATGTGCAGCAGGTGGGTCTTGACCGTCGCCTCGCTGATGAACAGCGCCCGCGCCGCTTCGCGGTTGGTCGAGCCGGCCGCGACGAGCCGCAGCACCTCCAGCTCCCGCGCCGACAGCGCCTCCTGCGCGGGCGCGCGGACCTGCCCCATGAGCCGCCCCGCCACGGTAGGCGACAGCACCGCCTCCCCGCGGTGGGCCGCCCGCACCGCGCGCAGCAGCTCCTCGCGCGGGGTGTCCTTCAGCAGGTAGCCGGCGGCGCCCGCCTCGATCGCCGGCAGCACGTCCCGGTCGGTGTCGTAGGTGGTGAGCACGAGCACCCGCGCGCCGGGCACCTCGCGCCGCAGCTCGCGGATCGCGTCGACGCCGCCCATGACCGGCATCCGCAGGTCCATCAGCACGACGTCGACCGGGGTGGCCCGCGCCCGCGCGAGCGCCCTCGGCGCCGTGGCCCGCCTCCCCGACCACCCGCATGTCCGGCTCGCCGTCGAGCACGCCGCGCAGCCCGTCGCGGACGACGGGGTGGTCGTCGACGACCAACACCCTGATCGGCTCCATCACCTGCTCCCCAGTCACCCGGCCCCGTCACCCAGCCCCGTCACCCGGCCTCTGCCGCGATCGCCGGCACGCTCGCGCTCACCGCCGTGCCCTCGCCCGGTGCGCTCTCCACGCTGAACGTCCCCGCCACCCGGCGCACCCGCTGCTCCATCGCGAGCAGCCCGAACCCGGCCCCGGCGCGCGCACCGGGGCCGAAGCCGCGCCCGTCGTCGCGGACGTCGAGCACGACCACGTCGTCCATGTAGGACAGCGTGAGCCCGACCCTGCGGGCCTGCGCGTGTTTGGCGACGTTGGCGAGTGCCTCCTGCGCCACCCGGAACAGCGTGACCTCCAGCTCGGGCAGCAGCGGACGCGGGTCACCGTTGGTGTCGCAGGTGAGCTCGACGCCGCTGGTCTCGGCCCAGGCCTCGGCCATGTCGGCGACCGCGTCGGGCAGCCGGGCCTCGACGAGCTGCCGCGGGCCCAGCGCGTCGACCGAGCGGCGGGCCTCGGTGAGGCTCTCGCGGGCGAGCGCCGTGGCGGTGTCGATGTGGCGGCGGCGCACCACCGGGTCGTCGTCGGCGGCGCCGGCCGCCTCGAGCTGGGTGACGATGCCGGCGAGCCCCTGCGCGATCGTGTCGTGGATCTCCCGGGCCAGTCGGGCGCGCTCGTCGAGCATGCCGGCCTCCCTGGCCTGGGCGAGCAGCTGCGCGTGGAGGCTCGCGTTCTCCTCGAGCGCCTCGGACAGCCTGCGGGTGGTCGCGCCCAGCTCGTCGATGATCTCGCGCCGGCGCGTGCTCTGCTGCGACATGAACACGCCGAGGTAGGTCCCCCCGCCGCCGAGGAGCGCGTTGGCCACGGTCAGCACGGCCATCCCGGCCGCAAGACCCGGCGTGAACTCGGCGAACCGGCCACCGACCTGCGAGTACGACACGACCGCCGCGCCGGCGACGACGGCGGCGAACCGCCAGTGCCCGCGCAGGAACGCGAACGCGTGCAGGTAGACCGCGAGCACCTGGAACCCGAACAGCGGCGACGCGTACACCAGTCCGACCAGCGACGCGAGCAGCCCGCACAGGTAGACCGCGCCCGCGACCGGGTGCCGGGCCCGCGGCGCCGCGCCCGCGGTGAACACCGCGCACCACGCCACCGTCGCCGGGAGCAGGAGGCCGATCACGAGCCACGGCCACGCCGGTCCCCCGGCCAGGAACGGCGGGGTGAGCGCGAGCCCGATCGCGAGACCCGCGTAGGGGGCGTAGCGGGCGATGACGGTGTCGATGCGGTGCTCGACGGCGTCGAGCCGGCGCGCGGTCCGCTCGGCTCCCGCCGCCGGATCGCTCACCGCCGTCATCGCCTCGCTCCCACCCGGCCACGGTATCGCCGCAGCCCACCGCCGTTCGGACGTGATCCATGGTGCGCGGGCGGAGGCGTCCGCGCGATCGACCGGACCGCGCGCCCCGTCAACCGATCGGTGGATGCCGGCGGTTCGCGCTACCGTCGCCGACGTGCCCGAAGGCGACACCGTCCACCTCACCGCGAAGCGGCTGCGGGCGGCGCTGGCCGGGCACGTGCTGCAGCGCGGGGAGCTGCGCCACCCGAAGCTCGTCGAGCACGACCTGTCCGGCCGCACGGTGTTGGACGTCCGGTCGGTCGGCAAGCACCTGTTCACGCGGTTCGACGACGACCGCAGCCTGCACAGCCACCTGCGCCTGGACGGCTCGTGGCACCTCTACCGGCCCGGCATGCGCTGGCAGCGGCCCGCCCACCAGGCCAGGGCGGTGCTGGAGACGGCCGAGCGCACGGCCGTCGGGTTCAACCTGCACGACCTGGAGCTGCTGCCCACCGCCGAGGAGCAGCGCCTCGTCGGGCACCTGGGCCCCGACCTGCTCGACCCCGAGTGGGGCGAAGAGCACGCCGCGGAGGCGTTGCGCCGGTTCACCGCGCGCGGGGCGTCCGAGCTGGGGCTGGTGCTGCTCGAGCAGCGGGTGATGGCTGGCATGGGCAACCTCTACAAGACCGAGGTGTGCTTCCTGCTGGGCCTGTCGCCGTGGACGCTCGTGCGCGACGTGCCGGACCCGGCGGCCGCGATCGCGCTCTCCCGTGAGCTGCTGCTGCGCAACGCCGACCGGCCGCAGCAGTCCACGACCGGCGACCTGGCCCGCGGCCGGCAGACCTGGGTGTTCGAGCGGGGCGGTCAGCGGTGCCGCCGCTGCGGCGCCCGCATACGCACGGCGCTGCAGGGCGAGGGCGTGCACGCCCGCACGGCCTACTGGTGCCCCACCTGCCAGCCGGGCCCGTCGCCGGCCCCGGCGCGCAGGCGCCGCGGCCCGCGGGGCTGACCGGCTCAGGCGGTGCCGGACTGCTGCTGCTTCTCGACCTGCTGGGTGGGCGCGGCGGCCTGGTCGCCCGCGGTGACCTCCCCCGCGACCGGGCTGCCGTGCAGGGAGGCGCGGATCTGCTCCAGCCGGCTCGCGCCGGCCATGTCCACCGTGGACTGCTGGACCTCGAGCATGCGGGCCTGCACCGTGTTCTGGGCCAGATCGGCCTGGCCGAGGGCGTTGGCGTAGCGGCGCTCGATCTTCTCCCGGACCTCTTCCAGCGACGGGGTGTTGCCCGGCGCGGTGAGCTCGGTCATCTGGCGCAGGGAAGCGGCCGCCTGCTCCTGCATCTTCGCCTGCTCGAGCTGGCTGAGCAGCTTGGTGCGCTCGGCGATCTTCTGCTGCAGCAGCATCGAGTTGCGCTCGACGGCCTGCTTGGCCTGCGCGGCGGCCTGGATCGCCTGGTCGTGCAGGGTCTTGAGGTCCTCGACCGACTGCTCGGCGGCGACCAGCTGGGTGGCGAACGCCTGGGCGGCCTGCTCGCGCTGCTGGGCGGTGGCCTCGTCGCCCGCGGCGCGGGCCTGCTCGGCCAGCACCAGCGCCTGGCGGGCGGACGCCTGCAACTTCTCGATCTCGCCGAGCTGGCGGTTGAGCTTCATCTCCAGCTGCCGCTGGTTGCCGATCACGGCCGCCGCCTGCTGGGACAGCGCCTGGTGCTGCCGCTGGGCCTCTTCGATGGCCTGCTGGATCTGCACCTTCGGGTCGGCGTACTCGTCGACCTTGGACGAGAACAGCGCCATCAGGTACTTCCAGGCCTTCGTGAAAGCGTTGGCCATCTGCTCCGCCCTCCGAGTGCGGCGCGCTCGCCGCTGCCAGTTCGTTCGTCGTTCCAGCGCCCCGGCCCGCCGGGTGCCCTGGGCCCCATCGTGGCACCGGATCGTCCCGGCTTCCACTGATCGACGACGATATCGGGGATCATCCGGAGGCCGCCGTCGGGGCGACCCGGACCTCAGGCTACCGGGCCGAACGCCGATACGTCGGCGCCGGACGGGCCCTGGACGTGCTTCGGGCGCCCGCCGCGTGCGCGGCGGACGCCCGGATCGCGGAGGTCGGTCAGGCCCTGGATCAGGCCACGGAGGCGAGCGCCACCGGCTGTGGCGGGACCGGCGCGGCGGGCCGCGGCGCCACCGGGGCGACCGGCGCCGCCGGTGTCATCGGGGTGAACGGCCCCTCGTCGTCGGCGCCCGCCAGGCGCAGGTCCATGTGGCGCAGCCCGATGGGACGGCGCAGCCGCGCCGCCTCGGCCGCGACGGTCTCGGCCGCGATCGCCTCGGCCGCCTCCGCGAGCAGGTCGGCCAGGGCGATGTCGAGGGCCTCGCAGATGGCGGCGAGCAGCTCGCTGGAGGGCTCCTTGCGGCCCCGCTCCACCTCGGACAGGTACCCCAAGCTCACGCGCGCGCGGCGTGACACCTCCCGCAACGTGCGTCTGCGTGCCTTGCGCACGCGCCGCAGGCTGCCGCCGATCGCCTCTCTCATCAGCACCGCCATGCGACACGCTCCTCCTCGCTCGCCGGTAGCGGCCGCCCGCAACCAGTGAGATCACCGTACCGACTTCCCGCCCGCCGCGTCGTCGACCGCACGTGCGCGGCGCGTACGCCCACGGCGAACACGCGCTCAACCTGCGGCTGCTGCCGCCGCCCGCAGCCGCAACGCGCGCAGCACGTAGTCCACCCCGGTGCCGACGGTGAGCGCCAGCGCGACCCCGAGCACGGACCAGCGCAGCACCCAGAACGCGGTCGCCGCGCCGAACAGCTCCGGCAGCGGCAACAGGAACAACCCGATGGCGATGGCCTGGAACAGCGTCTTCGCCTTGCCGCCCCGGCTGGCCGGGATGATCCCGTGGCGCAGCACCCAGAACCGCAGCGCCGTGATCCCCAGCTCCCGCCCCATGATCACGATCGTGACCCACCACGGGATCTGGCCGAGCATCGACAGGCCGACGAGCGCGCTCCCGGTGAGCGCCTTGTCCGCGATGGGGTCGGCGATCGTGCCGAAGGCGGTGACGAGGCCGCGGCTGCGCGCGAGCTCGCCGTCGAACCGGTCGGTGATCGCGGCGAGGACGAAGACGCCCGTAGCGGCGTACCGCCAGCCCACGTCGGTCCCGTCCTCGGCGAAGAGCACCACGAGGAACACCGGCACCAGGAGCAGCCGGACACCGGTGAGGACGTTCGCGATGTTCAGCAGCGGCGGTGGGCTCGCCGGCGCAGAGCTCACCCCGACTCCCGGGCGCCCGCCGCGGCGAGATCGCTGCGCGGGAGCCGCTCCCGCGGTGACACCAGCAGGTCGGCCCCCTCCGTTCCGACGACGACGGCGCGCACCATCTCACCCACCTCCAGACCGGAGCCGCGCTCGATCACGCACTCGCCGTCGACCTCGGGGGCCTGGTGGTCGGCGCGCCCGGTGCACTCGAAGTCCTCGTCCTCCTCGGCCTCCACGAGCACCGTGACCTCGGTCCCCACCCGGTCCTCCGCGCGCTGGGCCATCAGCTCCTCGGCGAGCGAGGTGATGTGCTCGACGCGGCGGGAGATCTCCTCGGGCGGGAGCTTGCCGTCGTAGCCGGCGGCCTCGGTGCCCTCCTCGTCGGAGTAGCCGAACACGCCCACGGCGTCCAGCCGGGCCTCGGTGAGGAACGCCTCCAGCTCCGCGAGGTCCTCCTCCGTCTCGCCCGGGAAGCCCACGATGACGTTGCTGCGGATGCCCGCCTCCGGCGCGAGGGCGCGGATCCGCTCGCACAGGCCGAGGAAGTCCTCGCGGGAGCCGAACCGGCGCATGCGCCGCAGCACCGACGGGCTCGCGTGCTGGAACGACAGGTCGAAGTAGGGGGCCACCCCCGGCGTGGTGGCGATGACCTCGAGCAGATCGGGGCGCAGCTCGGCGGGCTGCAGGTACGACAGCCGCACGCGGTCGATGCCCGGCACGTGGGTGAGCCGCGGCAGCAGGCGCGCGAGCGCCGTGGTGCCGCCGGGCAGGTCCTTGCCGTAGGAGGTGGAGTTCTCGCTGACCAGCACGAGCTCGCGCACCCCGTGCATGCCGAGCCACGCGGCCTCGGCGACGACGTCGTCCGGCGGACGGGAGACGAACGCGCCGCGGAAGGACGGGATCGCGCAGAACGCGCAGCGGCGGTCGCAGCCGGACGCGAGCTTCAGCGGCGCGACCGGGGCGTCGGAGAGCCGGGTGCGGGCGAGGTCGGGCACCCACGAGTGCCCGGGGACGGCGACGTCGCCGGCCGCCGCGGGCCGCTCCACCGGCGTGATCGGCAGCAGCGTGCGCCGGTCGACCGGGGCGTGCGGGGCGGGCGCGTGGCCCGCCAACACGTCGGAGAGCCGCTCGGCCAGCTCCGGGTAGGCGTCGAAGCCGAGCACGGCGTCGGCCTCGGGCAGGCTCTCGGCGAGCTCGGCGCCGTAGCGCTCGGCGAGGCAGCCGACGGCGACCACCTTCGCCCCGCGGGGCGCGGCGGCGTCGGCGGCGGCGAGCAGCGTGTCGATGGAGTCCTTCTTGGCCTGCTCGACGAACCCGCAGGTGTTCACGACGATGACGTCGGCGGTGCCGGAGTCGGCGTCCACCAGCTCCCAGCCGCTGCCGGTGAGCCGACCGGCGAGCTCTTCGGAGTCGACCTCGTTGCGGGCACAGCCGAGGGTGAGCAGGGCAGCACGCCGCGGAGCGTCGGGTTCGACCACGGGCACCAGGGTATCTGCCGGGGTCTTCTAGTCTGTCGGCTCGTGGGGAGACCACTCGTGCGGCGGGCCCGCACCGCCGACGTCCGGACCATCAAAGAGCTCGTGGACCACTACGCCGGACGGGTCCTGCTCGCCAAGGAACTGATCACCCTGTACGAGTCCGTGCCCGAGTTCCTCGTGGCGGAGCTCGACGGCGAGGTGGTCGGCTGCGGCGCCCTGCACGTGCTCTGGGAGGACCTCGGGGAGATCCGCACCGTCGCGGTGCACCCGCGCGTCGTCGGCCGCGGCGTGGGGCACGCGATCGTCTCCAACCTCATCGACGGCGCGCGCGAGCTGGGTCTGCAGCGGCTCTTCGTGCTCACGTTCGAGAAGCAGTTCTTCTCCCGCCACGGGTTCGAGGAGATCGACGGCACTCCCGTGGAGCCGGACGTGTTCGCCGCGATGCTGCGCTCCTACGACGCCGGTGTGGCCGAGTTCCTCGACCTCGCGCACGTCAAGCCGAACACGCTCGGCAACGTGCGCATGATGCTGCACCTGTAGCCGTCCCGACGTAGCCTGCGGTCCATGGCCGCCCCGGTCGCCGCGCCCGCGTTCCGCGCCTGCGAACGCGCGCCCGCGCCCGGGCTGCTGCCGTACGTGACCGCCTACACCGGCTACCGGCAGGAGGCGAGCGCGCCGTCGGTGCACCAGGGCGTCGCGTCCGGGCACCTGACGTTCCTGCTCTGCCTCGACGGGCGCGTCGAGATGCTCGCCAACGCCGACCCGCGCCACCCGCCGGGCAGCTTCACCGCCGCGGTCGGCGGGCTGCACGACGCTCCGGCGCGGATCGCGCAGGGCGACCCCCAGACCGGGCTGCAGCTGCGGCTCACCTGGCGCGGCGCCCGGGCCGTGCTCGGCCTGCCCGCCGCCGAGCTCGCGGGCAACACCGTCGACCTGCACGACGTGCTGGGCCGGCGCGCGGACGCGCTGCTGGAGCGCCTCGCCGCGGCCGACGGGTGGCCCGCCCGGTTCGCCCTGCTCGACGCCGAGCTCGCGGCGCTGGTGGCGGGCGGCCCGGGCGAGCGGGGGATCCCGCCCGAGGTCGGCTACGCGTGGGACCGGCTCGTCGAGACCGGCGGCAACCTGCGCATCGAGGAGCTGGCCCGCGAGGTGGGGTGGAGCAGGCGGCACCTCGCCGGGAAGTTCCGGGCCGAGACCGGGCTGGGGCCGAAGGCCGCGGCCCGGGTGATCCGGTTCGAGGCCGCGTGCGACCGGCTGCGCGCGCCCGACCGCCCGTCGCTCGCCCGGGTGGCCGCGGAGGCGGGCTACGTCGACCAGGCCCACCTGTCGCGCGACTTCCGCGACCTCGCGGGCATCCCCGCCACGGCGTGGCTCGCCGAGCGGGAGGGCGGCTGAGGCACCCGGCCGCGCTCGGCGCGAGCCGGCGCGACCCCCAGGGCGGTGGGAGCTCGCGCCGGAAGCACACGGGGTGCGGGCCCGGTCCGTGTGGTCGCTGGGCACCCGGACCCCGTCGACGATCCGGTCGCCGGGCTCGACTGTGGAGCCCAACGCGCGGTGGGAGGCGGTGGATCCCGTGTTCGCGGGCGAGGTGATCGCCCGGACCGTCCGCCTGCCCGCCTTCGCCGCGCTCCTCGAAGAACGCCGCCCGCTCGAGGAACGCCGCCCGCTCGAGGAACGCGGTGCAGAGGCGCCGCGCCCGGGCAGCTGCGGGTCGACGCCCACGAGGTGGGTGGACGCCTCGTCCGCGGCGTCGGCCGAGCCGAACCCCACCAGGGAGGCCCGGATCCCGGCCTCGTCCTCGACCACGAGGCCGGTGCGCGCGAAGTGCTGCAGCAACGGCCTCGGCAGGACCGGTGCGAGCTCCCGCGCCTGCTCGGGCGTGCGCGAGTCGCTCCAGCGGGCCGGCACGCGCCGCACGATCACGCCGTGGTCGTCGACGCGCGCCTGCCGCATCCGGCTCACCCGTCGTCGTCGCCCGCCGGCTCGGGGCCACCGCCCCGGATGAGGTACAGCGCGTTCTCCAGCTCGTCCGGCTTGACCAGCACCTCGCGCGCCTTCGACCCCTCCGACGGGCCGACGATCCCCCGCGTCTCCAACAGGTCCATGAGCCGCCCCGCCTTCGCGAAGCCGACCCGCAGCTTGCGCTGCAGCATCGAGGTCGACCCGAACTGCGAGGTGATGATCAGCTCGGCCGCCTGCAGCAGCAGGTCCAGGTCGTCGCCGATGTCGGGGTCGATCTCCTTGGCCTCGCCCGCCTTCTGCGTGGTGACGCCCTCGGTGTAGGTCGGCTCGGCCTGCTCCTTGACGAAGGAGACGACGCTCGCGATCTCCTCGTCGCTGACGAACGCGCCCTGCATGCGGATGGGCTTGCTCGCCCCCATGGGCAGGTACAGCCCGTCGCCCATGCCGATGAGCTTCTCGGCGCCGGGCTGGTCGAGGATCACGCGCGAGTCGGTGAGCGACGACGTGGCGAACGCCAGCCGCGACGGCACGTTCGTCTTGATCAGGCCGGTGACGACGTCGACGGACGGGCGCTGGGTGGCGAGCACCAGGTGGATGCCCGCGGCGCGGGCCTTCTGCGTGATCCGCACGACCGCGTCCTCGACGTCGCGGGGCGCGGTCATCATCAGGTCGGCGAGCTCGTCGACGATGCACAGGATGTAGGGGTACGGCCGGTACTCCCGCTCGCTGCCCAGGGGCGCGGTGATCTCGCCCGAGCGCACCTTCCGGTTGAAGTCGTCGACGTGGCGCACCCGGTTGGCCTGCATGTCCTGGTAGCGCTGCTCCATCTCCTCCACCAGCCAGGCGAGCGCGGCCGCCGCCTTCTTCGGCTGGGTGATGATGGGCGTGATCAGGTGCGGGATGCCCTCGTACGGGGTGAGCTCGACCATCTTCGGGTCGATCAGGATCATCCGGACCTCGTCCGGGGTGGCCCGCGACAGCAGCGACACCAGCATCGAGTTCACGAAGCTCGACTTGCCGGAGCCGGTGGAGCCCGCGACCAACAGGTGCGGCATCTTCGCCAGGTTGGCGACGAGGAAGTGGCCCTCGATGTCCTTGCCCAGCCCGATGCCGAGCGGGTGCTGCTCGGCGCGGGCGGCCGACGAGCGCAGCACGTCGCCGAGGCGCACCATCTCCCGGTCGGTGTTGGGCACCTCGATGCCCACCGCCGACTTCCCGGGGATCGGCGCGAGCAGCCGCACGTTGTCGGTGGCGACGGCGTAGGAGATGTTGCGCTGCAGCTGGGTGATCTTCTCGACCTTCACGGCCGGGCCCAGCTCGATCTCGTAGCGGGTGACGGTCGGGCCGCGGGTGAAGCCCGTGACCTGGGCGTCGACGTTGAACTGCTCCAGCACGCCCGCGATCGCCTCGATCATGGCGTCGTTGGCGCGGCTGCGGGTCTTCGGCGCGGGCCCGCCGGGCAGCAGGTCGCTCGGCGGCAGCTTGTACGGGGTGCCGTCCGCGCTCTCCGTCGGCTGCACGGTCATCCGCAGCTGCTCGCCCACCGCCGCCTGCGGTTCCGGCTCGGCGGGCGGCGCGGCCGGCACGGCCGCGGGCTTGCGCTTCGGCGCGGACGGAGTCGCTTCGGCAGCGGGCGGGTCCAGCGCGTCGGGGGTCTCGTCCGGGTCCTCCCGGTAGACGTCGGCCACCCGGGAGGCCTGCCGCCTGCGCGCCGGGCGGCGCAGCGCGATCGACGGCGTCTCGCTGCCGGCGTCGGTGGCGCCCTCCTCCTCGCCGGACCGGGCGGGCTCGTCGACGGCCTGCCCGGTGAGGCGCCGGAACCGGTTCGGCACCTCGCGCACGGGGGTGCCGGTCAGCACCAGGAACGCGTAGCAGGACAGCAGCACGAGGACCGGCACCGCCACCCACTGGGTGAGCCCGGTGGCGAGCGGCGTCGCGGCGAGGTAACCGAGCGCTCCCCCGCCCCGCGGCCACTGGGCGGGCTCGTCGGGACGCCCGGCCGCGAGGTGCACGAGCCCGAGGACGCCGAGCGTGAGCAGGAGCGAGCCCACGGCGATGCGCGGCCGCGCCTCCGGGTGCGGCTCCGAGGCCATGAGCAGCACCCCGATCGCCACCAGCAGCACCGGCAGCACCCCGGACCCGAGCCCGATCACCGCGGCCACGGCTCCGGAGAGCCAGTTGCCGACCGGTCCGCCCGCGCCCCACCAGATGCCGGCGGCCGCGACGACGCCGAGCACGAGCAGCGCGACACCGAGGCCGTCGCGGCGGTGGGCGGGGTCGAGCTCGCGGGTGCGCCCGACCATGCGGCCCACCGACCTGCCCAGCCGGGCGATCCCGCGGCCGACGCCGTCGATGCCGCGGTCGATCAGGTCGGGCTGCCTGCGCGCCGGGGCGCGGCGGGTCGAGCGGCCACGCGTGGTGCCGCGCGAGGTCGACGTGCGGCGGCCCCGCGACGATCGCCGCGGCGACGCCGCCCCGGACATCGCCGCGGTGCTCCTCCCGCCGCCGGCGGTCGTCCGTCCTGCCATGCGTCCCACGTTATCCGGCGGTGACGCCCGGTCCGGTGACCGACATGCGGCCCGCGCCCACCCCGGGGACCGGCGGGGGATCAGCGGTAGCGGGTGAGCACCACCCACGTCGTGGTCCGCACCGTCTCGCGCCAGCGCTGGATGCCGTCGAGCACCTCGTCCAACTCGTGCGCGCTCGGCGCCGTCACCAGCACCATCAGGTCGTACTCGCCGGTCACCGACTCGATCTGCTCCACCCCGGGCATCGCGGAGAGCCTGCGGACGTAGCCGGCCACGTCCGCGGTGCGCACGACGACGCCGACCCGGGCGCGGTGCGCGGCCGGGCTCTCGGGCCACGCCACCTCGGCGCGGTACCCGCGGATCACGCCCGCCCGCTCGAGGCGGCGCACCCGCGCCAGCACCGCGGTGCGCGACAGACCGACCGCGCGGCCGAGCTCGGCCATCGAGGCGCGGCCGTCGGCCGCCAGGTGGGCGAGCACCCGGCGGTCGAGGTCGTCGAGCTGACGATCCGTCGGCGACACGCGCCACATCGTGGCACTTCGTCGCGGATACCGACGCTCGACGCGCTGCGGGCCGACGATCTTCGAACCGACACTGCGGGTATGACCGTTGCACCCGAGCGCGTCCACGAGACGCTGCGCCGCCACCTGCTCGTCGACGGTTTCGACCTGGTGCTCGACACCCGGGCGAGCCGCGGGTCCTGGCTGGTGGACGCCCGGGACGGGTCCCGCTGGCTGGACATGTTCAGCTTCTTCGCGTCGGCCCCGCTCGGGATGAACCACCCGGCGCTCGTCGACGACCCGGAGTTCCTCGCCGAGCTCACCGAGGTGGCGGTGAACAAGCCGTCCAACTCCGACATCTACACCACCCACATGGCGGCGTTCGTCGAGACGTTCGAGCGCGTCCTCGGCGACCCGGAGCTGCCGCACCTGTTCCTCGTCGAGGGCGGGGCGCTGGCCGTGGAGAACGCGCTCAAGTGCGCGTTCGACTGGAAACGCAGGCACAACGCGATGCACGGGCGCGGAGAGCACCTCGGCACGAAGGTGCTGCACCTGCGCAAGGCGTTCCACGGGCGCAGCGGCTACACGCTCTCGCTCACCAACACCGACCCGCGCAAGACGGCGCTGTTCCCCACCTTCGACTGGCCGCGCATCGACGTGCCGGCGATCCGCTTCCCGATCGACGTGGCCGCGGTCGAGGAGGCCGAGGCCCGCGCGCTCGCCCAGGCCCGCGCGGCGTTCGCCGCCCACCCGCACGACATCGCCTGCTTCATCGCCGAACCCATCCAGGGCGAGGGCGGCGACAACCACATGCGCGCGGAGTTCCTGCAGGCGATGCAGCGGCTGTGCCACGAGAACGACGCGCTGTTCGTGCTGGACGAGGTGCAGACCGGCTGCGGCATGACCGGCTCCGCGTGGGCCTACCAACAGCTGGGCCTGCAGCCGGACGTCGTCGCGTTCGGCAAGAAGCTGCAGGTCTGCGGGATCATGGCGGGCCGGCGCGTGGACGAGGTGCCCGACAACGTGTTCCGGGTGTCCTCGCGCATCAACTCCACCTGGGGCGGTGGGCTCACCGACATGGTGCGCTCGCGGCGCTACCTGGAGGTCATCGAGTCCGAGGGGTTGATCGAGCGGGCCGCGGCACTCGGCAAACGGCTGCTGGACGGGCTCGCCACCGTCCCCGAGGTCGACAACGTCCGCGGCCGCGGCCTCTTCGTGGCCGTGGACCTGCCCACGCCCGAGGCGCGCGACGCCGCGCTGGCCCGGCTGCACCGCGAGGAGAAGGTGCTGATCCTGGGCGGCGGGGAGCGCTCCATCCGGTTCCGCCCCGCCCTCACCGTCGGCGAGGAGGGGCTCGACCTCGCCGTCGCCGCGCTCGCCAGGGCGGTGCGGTCGTGAGCGCGCACGAGGTCGGGGCGTACGTCGGCGGCACGTGGCGCGCCGACGACCCCGGCGGCCGTCTCACGTCCGTCGACCCGGCCCGCGAGACGCCGGTCGCCACCGCCCTGCTGTCCGACGCGGGCGGGTTCGTGGACGCCTGCCACGTCGCCCGCGAGGCGCAGCGGGAGTGGGCCGCCGTGCCCGCGCCGGTGCGCGGCCGCGTCGTCGAACAGATCGGCAGGCTCGTCGAGGCCAACGCCGACGCGCTCGCGGCGCTCGTCACCCGCGAGATCGGCAAGCCGATCGTCGAGTCCCGCGGCGAGGTCCAGGAGGTCATCGACACCTGCGCGTTCTTCGCCGGCGAGGGCAGGCGCCTGTACGGGCAGACCGTGCCCAGCGAGATGCCCGACAAGCAGCTGTTCACGTTCCGGGTGCCGGTCGGGGTGGCCGCGATCGTCACCGCCGGCAACTTCCCGGTGGCCGTGCCGTCCTGGTACCTGGTGCCGGCGCTGCTGTGCGGCAACGCGGTGGTGTGGAAGCCCGCCGAGTACACGCCCGCGATCGCCGAGGCGTTCACCGAGCTGTTCGTCCGCGGCGGGCTGCCCGCCGGCGTGCTCAACACCGTGCTCGCCGACGGCCCGACCACGTTCGACGGCCTGTCCGCCGCGCTCGACGCCGGGCTCGTCGACAAGATCGGCTTCACCGGCTCGTCGGCGGTCGGCGTGCGCATCGGCGAGCTCGCCGGGCGGCACCTGCAGAGCCCCTGCCTGGAGCTGGGCGGGAAGAACCCGCTCGTCGTCATGCCCGACGCCGACCTCGACCTCGCCGTCGAGGGCGCGCTGTTCTCCGGGTTCGGCACGGCGGGCCAGCGCTGCACGTCGCTCGGCACGGCGATCGTCCACGCCTCGGTGCACGAGGAGTTCCTGCGCCGCTTCGACGCCGCCGTCCGCTCGGCGGAGGTCGGCGACCCGACCCGCACCGACGTGCTCTACGGGCCGATGATCAACGCCCGCTTCCTGGAGACGTTCGAGCGGCACCTCGACCTGGTCCGCCCGCACCACGCGCTGCACGGCTCCACCGGAACCGGCCGGATCACCCGCGCCAACCCGCGCGGCGACTTCACCGGCGAGCCCGGGCTCTACGCGCACCCGACGATCGTCGACGGCGTCACCGCCGACGACGAGCTGTACCGCACCGAGACGTTCGGCCCCATCGTCGGCGTCGCGACGTTCGAGACGTTCGACGAGGCGGTCGCGCTCGCCAACGACCACGGCTACGGCCTGTCCGCGGCGATCTACACCTCCACCCCGGTGCACGCGTTCCGGTTCCGGGAGCGGGTCACCGCGGGCATGGTGAGCGTCAACAACTCGACCTCGGGGGCCGAGGCGCACCTGCCGTTCGGCGGGAACGGACGGTCGGGCAACGGGAGCAGGCAGTCGGGGATCTGGGTGCTCGACCAGTTCACGCGGTGGCAGTCGATGAACTGGGATTACGCGGGCAAGCTGCAGAAGGCGCAGATGGACACCGCACAGCTGCCGGCGGACACCGACTTCCGGCTTCCCTGACGGCAGCGAGGCGGCGCGGCGGCAGGCCCCGAGGAGTAACGTCGCAGGTTCCCCGTTCGGGGACCGGCGAAATGGATCGCGAGGTGGCCGGTGTCGTCGCCAGACTTCCGACTGATCTTCGAATCGACCCCGGGCCTCTACCTCGTCCTCGACCCCGACTTCCGGATCGTCGCCGTCAACGACGCCTACGCGCGGGCCACGATGACCGAGCGCGGCGAGATCGTCGGGGAGGAGATGTTCACGATCTTCCCGGACAACCCGGACGACGCGACCGCCGAGGGCGTCAAGAACCTCAGGGCCTCGCTGGAGCGGGTCCGGCGGCACCGGACCACCGACGTGATGCCCGTGCAGAGGTACGACATCCGGCGCGGCGACGGGGGTTTCGAGGCGCGCTTCTGGAGCCCGACCAACGTGCCGGTGCTCGCGGCGGACGGGTCGCTGCGGTTCATCGTCCACCGGGTCGAGGACGTCACCGACTACCTGCGGCTGCAGCGCTCCGACGCGGCGCAGCAGCGCACCGTCGCCGCCCAGGCGTCGGCGGCGGCCCGGGCGAGCCGGGAGCTCAAGGAGCTCAACGCCGAGCTGGCCGACCTCAACCACCGGCTGACCGAGCTCGACACGCTCAAGAACCAGTTCTTCGCCAACGTCAGCCACGAGCTGCGCACCCCGCTCACGCTGATCCTCGCCCCGCTGGAGAAGCTGCTCGCGGAGATCCCCTCCGACGACCTGCACCACCAGCTGGTCGAGGTCGCCGACCGCAACGCCCGGCTGCTGCTGGCGCAGGTCAACGACCTGCTCGACGCGTCCCGGCTCGAGGCGGGTCGGGTCGACGTCGACTACGCCGACCTCGACGTCACCGCGCACGTGCGGCAGGCGACCGGGTTCTTCGCGACCCACGCGACCGAGCGGGGGATCGACTTCCGGGTGGTGGGGAACGGTCGGGTACGGGCCCAGCTGGACGCCGACCACCTCAACCGGATCGTGGTGAACGTCCTGTCCAACGCGTTCAAGGTCACGCCGCCGGGCGGGGTGGTGCGCTGCTCGGTCGAGCTCGGGGCCGGCGGGGCCCGGGTGGTCGTCGAGGTCGCCGACAGCGGCCCCGGCATCCCACCCGACCGGCGCGAGGTCGTGTTCGAGCGCTTCCGGCAGCTGGACGGCGCGCCCACCCGCGAGCTGCCCGGCACCGGGCTCGGCCTGTCGATCGTCCGCGAGCTGGTCGAGCTGATGCGCGGCGAGGTCGAGGTCGGGGACGCCCCGGAGGGCGGGGCGCTGTTCCGGATCACCCTGCCGGTGGCCGCGCCACCCGGCACGCCGGTCCGCCACACGACGCCGGTCCGGCCGGCCGCGCTGGTCCGGCCGGTGGCGCAGGCCGCCGCGCCGCCCGGGTTCGCGCCCCGGGGAGACGAGCCGGACGATCCGGCCCGCCCGGCGGTGCTGGTGATCGAGGACAACCCCGACCTCAACGAGCTGGTCTGCCGCACCCTCGCCGACCGCTACCGGGTGCACGCCGCGTTCGACGGGGAGGAGGGCCTGGCGATGGCCCACGACCTGCACCCGCGGCTGATCGTCTGCGACGTGATGATGCCCAAGCTCAGCGGCGAGGACCTCATCCGTCGGCTGCGCTCCGACGGCGAGGACTCGGTCCCGGTGCTGGTGATGAGCGCGCGGGCCGAGGAGGGGGCCCGCATGGCCACGCTGGAAGCGGGGGCCAACGACTACCTGGCCAAGCCGTTCTCGCTGACCGAACTGCGGGTGCGCGCCGACAACCTGGTGAACTCGGCCCTCCTGGCCGAGCGGCTGCACGTCGCCCAGCTCGCCGCCGACCGCGATCGGATCGCCACCGACCTGCACCAACGCGTGATCGGCTCCCTGTTCGAGGTCGGCATGCAGCTCGGCGGGGTGCGCGACCTGGCCACCGGGCGGGTCCGGGACCGCATCGACACGGCGATCACCCGCGTGGACGCCGTGATCCGCGAGATCCGCGCGACCATCTTCAAGGTCTGACCGAGCCGCCACGGCCGGCGAGGGACACTGTTCCCCGTGACCCCACAGGCGAGCGCCGCCCAGCGGCTCGGCGCGCACGTCCTCGCCGACGTCACCGACGTCGCGGACCCCGCGTGCTTCGACCCGGCCTTCCTCGTCGACGCGTTCCAGGACGCCCTCCGCGAGGCGGGCACCACCATCCGGCGCACCCTGGTCGAGGAGTTCACCCCGCACGGCACGAGCGTGATGGTCGTGCTCGCCGAGTCGCACGCCTCGCTGCACACCTGGCCGGAGCGGCGCACGATGCTCATCGACGCGTTCACCTGCGGGCCGGTGTCCCCGCTGCCGGTGGTCGAGAAGTTCACCGCGAAGCTCGGGCCGTGCCGGGTCGAGGTCACCCGGGTCGAGCGCGGCTGAGCCGCCACGATCCCGCCGGACCCGCTCGTGCCCGACACCCCACGCTCGAGGTGCACCTGACACTCCAGACAGCGCCGGCGGTGGTGAGACACACCCCGGGTGTGCGACGTCGCCCTGGGATGGGCCGGCGCGATGCGGGGCGCCGTCAGCAGCCGCCCGCGGGCCGGCGCAGGCTGAACGGCAGCACCGACCGGGAGCGCAGCGCCTCGGCGTCGAGGGTGGCCGGGGTGAACCCGAGCGCCCCCAGCCGCCCCACCGCCTCCCCCACCGGATCCGGGCCGCCGGCCCGCCGCCCGCAGAGGAACGCCCACTCGTGCTCGTCGCTCACGTACGGCACGACCTGGGCGAACACCTCGCCGAACCGGTCGAGCGCCGCGCGGAACGTGGCGTTGCGCCACAGCGCGGGGCTGCCCGCCTGCGACACCACCACCCCGCCGTCGGTGAGCAGATCGGCGCAGCGGCGCAGGAACGCCTCGCTGTAGAGGCGGTTGAGCTGCGCGTCGGGCTCGTCCGGCCGCTCGTCGGGCAGGTCGACCACCACGACGTCGTAGCGGTCCGCCGCGCGCTCGACGAACGCCAGCCCGTCGCCGTAGTGCACCCGGACCGGGCCCTCGTGCCGCTCGGCCGCGGCCAGCTCGGCCGGCGAGTAGCCGTACGGCAGGTGCTCGGCGCAGGCGCGCACGCAGTCGGGGTCGATGTCGACGTGGTCCACGACGCGCGCCCCCGCCGCGACCGCGAGCTGGGAGACCACCCCCTCGCTCGACCCGATCACCAGCACCCGGTCGCGGCGCGCCGCGAGCAGCGCCGCGGGCAGGTACAGCGCCTCGTGGTAGACGAGCTGGGTCGCCTCGGCGCTCTGCCGCTCGTCGTCGCAGAACAGCGTGACGCCGTGGGCGGTGTCGGCGATGAGCACGTGCTGGTACGGGGTGCGCGCCTCGAACCGGACGGCGTCCACCCGCCAGTGCCGGGTGAGCCCGGCCCCGATCACCTCCACGACCTCCCGGTGCGCCATCAGCCCACCCCTCAGCCCACCAGGTGCACCGGCAGCGGCGGCAGCCCGTTGAACCCGACCGACGCGTAGGAGGCGGTGTAGGCGCCCGCGGCGAGCAGGTCCACCGCGTCCCCCGCCCGCAGCGACAGCGGCAGCGGGCACGGGGTGCGGCGGTACAGCACGTCGTCGCCGTCGCAGGTGGGCCCGGCCAGCACGACCGGCTCGGCCGGCCCGTCCCGGCCGGGCACCCGCAGCCGGTAGGCGATGGCCTCGTTCTCGGTCTCCGCGAGCCCGGAGTACCGGCCGACGTCGAGGTAGACCCAGCGCCGCTCGTCGACGCCGGGGCGGCGGGAGACCCGCAGCGCGGTCGCCCGGATCAGCCCGGCCTCGGCGACGAGCGCCCGGCCCGGCTCCAGCATCAGCGGGACGTCGCCCGCGGCGGCGCGGATCGCCGCGGCGTAGGCCGCGGCGTCCGGGACGGGCTCGCGGTAGGCGACCGGGAACCCGCCGCCGACGTCGACCACCGGCCGGGGCAGGCCCGCGTCCGCGGCCACCGCCAGCGCCTCGACCACCCCGTCGGCGAAGGCCTCCGGGCGCAGTTGCTGGGAACCGGAGTGGAAGGCGACCCCGTCGGCGACGAGCCCGGCGTCCGCCACGGCGCGGACCAGCCGGACCGCCTCCTCGCGCACCGCCCCGAACTTCGCGGCGAACGGGGTGGCGGACCCGGCGTCGGACACGAGCAGCCGCACCAGGACCCGCGCCCCGGGCGCGTGCGCGGCGAGCAGCTCGACGTCCTCGGCGCTGTCGGTGACGAACCGGCGCACCCCCGCGGCGTGCGCCGCGGCGACGTCGGCGGGCCCGCGCACCGGGTTGCCGTGGCAGATCCGCTCGGGGTCGGCCCCGGCGGCGATCGCGAGCCGCACCTCCCCGGCGCTCGCCACGTCGAACCCGCTGCCGAGGGCGGCCAGGACCCGCAGCACCTCCGGGTGCGGGCACGCCTTGACCGCGAAGTGCACGTCCGCGCCGGGCAGGAGCGTGGTGAGCCGGGCGTACCGGTCGGCCACCACCTGCGGGTCGAGCACCAGGAACGGCGTCGGGGGCGAGCCCGCGGCCAGGAACCGCTCGATGGCGGGGCTCGGCTCGGCGGGCGCCGCCCGTTCCACCACGGCGCTCAGACGGCGATCACCGTGGGCACGATCATGGGGCGGCGGCGGTAGGTCTCCCCGACCCACCGGCCCACCACCCGCCGCACGGACTGGGCGATGCGGTGGGTGTCGGTGATGCCCTCCGACTCGGTGCGCGACAGCTCGTCCTCCACCAGCGGCAGCACGGTGTCCAGGGCCTTCGGGTCGTCGGAGAAGCCCCGCCCGGAGAGCTTCGGCGGGGACACCGCGCGGCCGGTGTTCGCGTCGACGGCCACCGTGATGGAGATGAAGCCGCCCTCGCCGAGCACCAGCCGGTCGGCCAGCGTGCTCTCGCCGATGTCGCCGACCTCGAGCCCGTCGACGTACACCCGACCCACCTCGACCCGCCCGGTGATCGACGCGCGGCCGTCCACCAGGTCGACCACCACGCCGTCCTCGGCGAGCACCACCGCGTCCTCGGGCACCCCGGTCTGCACCGCGAGCCGGGCGTTGGCCCGCAGGTGGCGCCACTCGCCGTGGACGGGCATGACGTTGCTCGGCCGCACCGCGTTGTAGAGGAACAGCAGCTCGCCGGCCGGGGAGTGCCCCGACACGTGCACCTTGGCCGTGCCCTGGTGCACCACGGTGGCGCCGAGCCGGGTCAGCCCGTTGATCACCGCGAACACGGCGGTCTCGTTGCCCGGGATGAGCGAACTGGCCAGGATGATCGTGTCCTCGGGACGGATCCGCACCGAGCGGTGGTCGCCGCGCGCCATCCGGGCGAGCGCCGAGAGCGGCTCGCCCTGCGACCCGGTCGAGACGATCACCAGCTCGGAGTCGGGCAGCTCCATCGCCTCGTCGATGCCGACGAGCAGGCCGTCGGGGACGCGGAGCAGGCCGAGCTCGGCGGCGAGGCCCATGTTGCGCTCCATCGAGCGCCCGACGAAGCACACCCGGCGCCGGTGGGCGACCGCCGCATCGAGCACCTGCTGCACGCGGTGCACGTGGCTCGCGAAGCAGGCGACGATGATCCGGGCGTCGGCGCGGTGGAACACCCCGTCGAGCACGGGACCGATCTCCCGTTCGGAGATCACGAAGCCCGGGACGTCGGCGTTGGTGGAGTCGACCAGGAACAGATCCACCCCCTCGTCGCCGAGGCGGGAGAACCCGGCCAGGTCGGTGAGGCGGCCGTCGAGCGGGAGCTGGTCGAGCTTGATGTCACCGGTGTGCAGCACGAGCCCGGCCGGGGTGCGGATCGCGACGGCGAGCGCGTCGGGGATCGAGTGGTTGACGGCGAAGTACTCGCAGTCGAACACCCCGTGGTGCAGGCGCTCCCCCTCCTTCACCTCGAGCAGGTGCGGGGTGAGCCGGTGCTCCTTGCACTTGGCCGCCACGAGGGCGAGCGTGAACCGGGAGCCGACGATCGTGAGGTCCGGCCGCTGCCGCAGCAGGAACGGCACCGCGCCGATGTGGTCCTCGTGGCCGTGGGTGAGCACGAGGGCGTCGATGTCGTCGAGCCGGTCCTCGATGGCGCGGAAGTCCGGCAGGATCAGGTCGACGCCCGGCGCGTCCTCGGACGGGAACAGCACACCGCAGTCGACGACGAGCAGCCGCCCGTCGTACTCGAAGACGGTCATGTTCCGGCCGATCTCGCCGATCCCGCCGAGCGCGACCACCCGCAGCCCGCCCTCGGGGAGCGGGGGCGGCGGATGGGAGGGCAGTTCGGCCCGGTTGACCTCCTCGGGCGCCGGCGCCGGGGGGCGCGGACGGTCGCGCCGGGGCGGCCGGGAGCGACGGTCGGACCGGCGGTCGGACCGTGCTGGGGGACGACTCAAACCTTGTTCCTCTTCTTGGATGTCGGACCCGTCTGGGTTCAGTGGTAGGCGACCTCGGCCCCGATGTCGGCGGCGGCCTTCGCACCGAGCGCGCCCTGGCCGTGGTCCTCGACCCGGGTGTCGGTGGCGAGCGCGATGCCGGCGGCCTGCAGGTCGCCCGCGATCGCGGCCACCTGCTCCTCCGTGGCGGGCGGCAGCGGCAGCCGCGGGTCGCCGACGTCGATCCCGCGCAGCCGCATCGCGGTCTTGGCGAAGATCACGCCGCCGACCCGGCCCATCGCGCGGATGACCGGGATCGTCCCGTAGTGCAGGTTGCGGGCGCGGTCGACCTCGCCCGCCTCGTACGCGTCGATCATCTCGCGCAGCCGGTTGGCCACGACGTGCCCGATGACGCTGACGAACCCGACCGCGCCGACCGACAGCCACGGCAGGTTCACCGGGTCGTCGCCGGAGTAGTAGGCGAGCGTGGTGGTGGCGAGCACCTCCGTGCCGACGCGCAGGTCGTTGCGGGCGTCCTTGACGGCCACGATCCGCGGGTGCTCCGACAGCCGCTGCAGGGTCTCCAGCTCGAGCGGGATGACGCTGCGCGGGGGGATGTCGTAGAGCATCACCGGCAGGTTCGTGGCGTCGGCGATGGCCGTGAAGTGCGCGACCAGCCCGGACTGCGGCGGCCGCGAGTAGTACGGCGTGACCAGCAGCAGCCCGTGGGCGCCCGCCTTCTCCGCCTCCCGGGCGAGGTGGATGCTGTGGGCGGTGTCGTAGGTGCCGGCGCCCGCCACCACGGTGGCGCGCTCACCGACCGCGCTCACCACCGCCCTGATCAGCTCCGACTTCTCCTCGTCGGTGGTGGTGGGTCCCTCGCCGGTGGTGCCGTTGACGACCAGCCCGTCGTTGCCCAGGTCGACGAGGTGCGTGGCCAGCTCCTCGGCTTTGGCGAGATCCAGCCGCCCGTCGGCGTCGAAGGGGGTGACCATGGCGGTCAGCACGCGGCCGAAGGGGCGGCCAGGCAGGGCGGTGGGGCTCATGCGAAAACGGTACCCCGCTCGGCCCGGTCCGGACTCGTCACACTCCGCGTGGAGCGGCCTTCAGCGCCTCGACGTCCCCCGGCTCGCCCTGCAGCTCCACCCGGGCGGCGTCGCGGCCGAACGCGAACAGCACGAGCTCGCCCGGCTCGCCGACCACCGTGACGACCCCGGGCCCGGTCCGCACGACGTACCGCTCCCCCGACGGGCGGGCCAGCACCACGCCCACCGGGCTGCGCCGCAGCAGCACGCCCATCCGCCGCACGATCGCCCACAGCTCGGCGTCGCGCTCCTCGTCGGGCTCGCGGGGCTCCCACCCGGGCTCGCCGCGCCGCACGTCCTCGTGGTGGACGAAGAACTCGGTGCCGTTGGCGACCGCGTCGAGGCGTCCGATCCGCAGCGGTGACCACGACCGGGGGCCGCCGCGGAAGAGGGCGACCGCCTCCTCCCACGGCATCTCGCGGTAGGTGTTCATGGCCCGCTCGGTGAGGGCCGCGAGCGCCGGGACGAGGATCCCGGCGGCCGCGTGCGGCTGCCGTTCCCGCACCAGGAGGTGGGCCAGAAGGTCACGGGTGGTCCAGCCCGCGCAGAGCGTCGGGCGGTCCGGCCCCACCCGCAGCAGCTCGTCGCTGAGCGCCGCGCGCTCCCGGCTCGCAAGACTCATGATCCGAGCGTACCCACTCCACGATGCTTCAGGAGTATTACTCCATGCTCGATTTGATTTGGACAGGCATGGAAAGCCGCTCCTACGCTTCACGCCCACAGCAGCCCAGCCCGTGGCCGACGGATCGAAGGAGATCGTGGTGGCGCCAGCCAGGTACACCCGCCGCACCGCGCTGGCCGGTGCCGGCGCAGCGCTCGTGCTCGCCCTCGCCGCCTGCGGCGGCAACCTGGGAAGCAGCGGCGCGGGCGGCGAGCAGGCCGCGGAGTCGTTCCCGACCGGCCCGATCAACCTGGCCGTCGGCCAGGACCCCGGCGGGAGCACAGACCTGATCGCGCGGGCGCTCGCCGACCGCGTCTCCGACGACCTCGGCGTGCCCGTGCCGGTGGTGAACACGCCCGGCGCGAACGGGGCGCTGGCGGCCAAGGAGCTCGCCGGCAAGGCTCCGGACGGCCAGAACCTCATGGTCTTCAACGCCTCGCTGGCGGCCATCACGCCGCTGGCCGTGCCGGCCGACCAGGCGGTCGACATCGCCGACTTCGAGGTCGTCACCGGCATCTCGCAGGACGACTTCATCCTGGTCGCGAACCCCGCCACCGGGTTCCGCACGGTGCAGGACATCGTCAACGCCGGCCGGCCGATCACCTACGGCACCACCGGCGTGGGCACCGGCAGCCAGCTGTCGCAGGCGCTGCTGTTCGCGCAGGCGGGCATCGAGGCCAACGCGGTCCCGTTCGACGGGGCGTCGCCCGCCATGACCGCGCTGCTGGGCGGCCAGGTCGACGTCGCGGGCGTGCAGCTCGGCGACGCCAAGACCCACCTCGAGTCGGTCAACCCGATCGTGGTCTTCTCCGAGGAGCGCAGCCAGTACTTCCCCGACGTGCCCACCGCCGTCGAGGCGGGCTACGACGCCACGGTGTCGCAGTACCGCGCGGTCGTGGCCCCGAAGGGCACCCCGGCCCCGGTGCTCGACCGGCTGCGCCAGGCCTTCACCGTCGCGTTCCAGGCGCAGGAGTACCAGGACTTCAACGCCGAGCGGCTGCTCGCGCCCTACGAGGTGGACGGCGCGACCGTGATCTCGGAGTGGACCGCGGCCCGCGACCGGTACCGGGCACTGATCGACCAGTACGGCATCGCGTTCGGCGACCAGGGCTGACCCGGCGGCGCTACGGCGCGCCTCCCCTCCGGGGGATGAGCAGGGCCGCGACCCACCCGACGACCGCGAAGCCGCCGACGATCACGAGCGCCCCGGCGTACTGCCCGCCGCCGGGCACCGCCCCGGCGACGAGGGAGCCCGCGATCGCCACCCCGAGCGACGAGCCCAGGTTGGAGACGCTGCGCGACACCCCGGAGATGTCGCCCTGCACGCTCTCCGGCCACGCCGACTGCACGAGGTTGACCGACGCGGTCAGCATGATCCCGACGCCGACACCCATGCCGAACAGGCCGGGGACGTAGCTCCACACGCTGGGGTTGGTCCCGCCGAGCAGGAGCAGGAGCCCGAGCCCGAGCGCGGTGACGAAGAAGCCGAACCGGATCAGCCGGCGCCCGCTGTGCCGGCGGGCCATGCGCGGCGCGGCCCCCGACGACAGCAGCAGGCCGATCGTGGCGGGCACCAGCACCAGCCCGGTCTCGATCGCCGAGAACCCGCGGACCTGCTGGAGGAACACCGAGATCACGAAGAAGGCGCCCTGCAGGACCAGCCACTGCAGGGTCTGGGTCGCAAGGCCCAGGTTCGAGGTCAGGTCGGTGAACAGGCGGACCGACACCAAGGGGGCCCGCCCGCCCCGCTCCCTCGCCCACGAGTAGCCGAGGAACGCCGCGAGCGCCACCGCCCCGATCGCCACGTACACCCACACCGGTGAGATCCCGCCCTGCGGGATGAGCACGGTGCCGGCGATGGCGTAGTCCTGCGTGGCGGCGCCCCACCCGTAGACGCCGCTCTGCAGTACCCCGAACACCACGAGGAACAGCCCGAGCGCCGAGAGCACCGCGCCAAGGCCGTCGAACGCGGGCCGCCGGTCCGCAAGCGGCGGGTCGACGATGCCGCGGCCGAGCCAGATGATCGCCAGCACGATCAGGACCTGGAGGCCGAACGACGCCCGCCAGCTGATGTAGCTGGTCACGAGCCCGCCGATGAGCGGCCCGGCCGCGGCGCCGATCCCGGCGGCCGCGCTCACCACGCCGAAGTAGCGGGCGCGGGTGGTGGTGTCGTCGAAGAGCGTGGTGATGAGGATGTAGATCGGCGGGATGAGCAGCGCCGACCCCACGCCCTCGAGCAGGGAGTAGCCGACCATGAGCAGCGGGAGCCCCGGCGCGAACGCGGCGAGCAGCGCGCCCGCCCCGTAGACGACGAGCCCCAGCTGGAAGCAGAACTTGCGGCCCCAGATGTCGGTGAGCTTGCTGCCCGGGATCATCAGCGCCGCCATCGTCAGCGTGAACAGCGTGATGGTGGCCTGAATCCCGGCGACCGAGGTGCCGAGGTCCGTGGCGATCGAGCTGATCGCCACGTTCATGTTGGACGCGGCGTAGCTCGCGACGAACTGCGCCAGCGCCAGCGGCACGACCGCCGCCTTCGCCGCGGCCAGCGCCGCGCCGCCCGTGGTGCTGGACATGCCGGCGATGCTCGGGCACCCCGCGCCCGCCTGTCCTCACCCGGTCGGCGTGAACCGGGGCCCGCGCTCAGCCCTCCGCGGCGAACGGGCTCGAGGCGATCTCGGTGCCGTCCTCGAGCTCGGCGATCTCGAAGTCGCCGAACACGTTGGGCGCCACGCGCTGCAGCTGGCGCAGGCACTCGATCGCCAGGGCCCGGATCTCGACGTCGGCGTGCTCGGTGGCGCGCACGGCGATGAAGTGCCGCCAGGCCCGGTAGTTGCCGGTGACGACGATGCGGGTCTCCGTCGCGTTGGGCAGCACCGCCCGCGCGGCCTGCCGCGCCTGCTTGCGGCGCAACGTGGCGTCGGGGACGTCGGCGAACTTCTTCTGCAGGCCCTCGAGCAGCGCCTCGTAGGCCTCGACCGATGCCGCGGTCGCCCGCGCGAACAGCTCGTGCAGCTCCGGGTCGGCGGCGATGACGTCCGGCTCGACCATCGCGGCGTCCCGTTCGGGCACGTAGCGCTGGGAGAGCTGGCTGTAGGAGAAGTGGCGGTGCCGGATGAGCTCGTGGGTGAGCGAGCGGGAGATGCCGGTGATGTAGAAGCTCACGCTCCCGTGCTCCAGCACCGACAGGTGGCCGACCTCGAGGATGTGGCGCAGGTAGCCGGCGTTGGTCGCGGTGGCCGGGTTGGGCTTCGACCAGGACTGGTAGCACGCGCGACCCGCGAACTCGGCGAGCGCCTCCCCGCCCTCGGCGTCGGTGGTCCACGGCACGTCCGCCGGCGGGATGAACTCGGTCTTGGCGACCAGCTGCACGACCGGCGACACGGGCTGGGGCATGGCCGAAGCGTAACCTGACATCACGTGACATCACGTTGCTCCTTGACTGACGTCAGTAGTGACGCCATAGTGGCGTCATGGACCTGAGCCAGTACGTGCAGCAGCTGCGCGAGGACCTCGCGTCGGCGGCTGCTGCCGGCGACGAGCAGACGCAGCGCACGGCCGCGCTGCTCGGCGCGGCCATCGAGCCCGCGGCGCGGCTCGCGATCATGAACGCCCTCTCCGACCTGGCGGCCGAGGTCACCGCAGCGCTCGGCGACCGCGTGGTCGAGGTGCGCCTCGACGGCCGCGACGTCCGCGTGTCGGTGAGCCGGGACGAAGGGGCCGAGGCCGAACCGGAGGACGGCCCGCCGCCGCCTCCTCCCGGCGGTGGTTTCGGCGACTTCCGGGGCGCCGACGGCGGGGACATCAGCCGCATCACGCTGCGGCTCGTCGAGCAGATCAAGAACCAGGCCGAGCAGGCCGCGGCGGCGCAGGGCATGTCGCTGAACTCGTGGGTCGCGCAGGCCGTGCAGGGGGCGCTCGCGGGTCACCGCAAGCACGGCCGCCACGGCGACTGGACGCGCGACCGCGGGGGCAAGCGCCTGCGCGGCTGGGTGGAGGGGTGAGCGACGTGAGCGAGATCGACAACGGCTTCGCGAAGAGCGGCTTCGACGACGAGTCCGGTCCGGGCCTGGTCCGCCAGCAGAGCTGGCGCGTCGACGGGCCGGCCGAGCTGGAGCTCGCCGCGGATGTCGGCCGGATCCGGGTGCACCTCGCAGACCTCGGTGACGAGGGCGGCGAGCTGCGCGTCGAGGTCCGCCACGACCCGACCGCGGGCAACGCCTGGACCCAGGGCCTCACCGGCCTGATCAACTGGCTGGGCAACGCCGCGGGGGCCGGGTTCGGCGTCGACACCGATCAGCTCGCGGTCGACGCCGTCTCGGCAGCGGAGATCAGCTACTCGGAGGGCTCGCGCAGGCTGGTGGTGCGCTCCTCCCAGGAGCTTCCGCTGCGCGCGGTGCCGCTCGCCATCACCGTGTGGGCGCCGACGCGCTCCCGCCTCGGCGCGCGGATCGGCGCGGGCGACGTGCGGGTGAGCGGCCGGGCCGGGTGGGCCGCGGTGCGCACCGGCACCGGCAACGCCACGCTCGACGCCGTCGACGGCGACGCCGACATCACCACCGGGTCCGGAGCCATCGACCTCGGCCCGGTCACCGGGCGGGCGCGGCTGCGCACCGGATCGGGTGCGGTGCGGGCGGCCACCACCGGCGGGCCCGCCGAGATCAAGACCGGCAGCGGCGACGTCGTGCTGGGCGAGGTGAAGGGCGACGTGCGGCTGCGCACCGGCTCCGGTGACGTCACCGTCTCCGACGCCCGCAGCGGGGACCTGGAGTTCTCCACCGGCTCGGGCACCGTGCGCATCGGCGTGCACCCGGGCGTGGCCGCCGAGCTCGACGTGGCCTCCGGCTCCGGCACGGCGCGCAGTGAGCTGACCGTGTCGAGCGAGCCACCGGAGCGCCCGACGGCGCTGCACGTGCGCGGGCGCACCGGCAGCGGCGACGTCCTCGTCGCCCGCGCCGCGGTTCCGGCCTGAGCGACACGTGCCCGCCCGGCCGGCGTGGGGGGATCCCGGGTGTGGGGGCCCGGGGGCCTGCCGGTGCGGGAGCCGCCGCGGGGCCGGCCGTCGTCCGGCCCCGCGGTGGGGCGGCACCCTCGTCGACGGGGAGCGACGGGGGTGCCGTACGCCCCACCCCCTCCCCCGGCCCGGTCAGACCGCGGGGACACCGGCGGCGCAGCGGCGCCGCAGCGGGTCGGCGAGGTCGCCCCGCTCCCCCACCTCGACCCCGTCGAGCCCGAGCCACCCGGCCATGACGTGCAGCTCCTCGGCCAGCTCCGCGGTGACGCGCGAGACGTCCACGCCGGGCTCGGCGAACGCGCCGGGCACGCGCAGCACGCCCGCGGCGCGGTCGGCCTTGAGGTCGACGCGACCGACCAGCTCCCCGTCCAGCAGGAACGGGTAGACGTAGTAGCCGTACTGCCGTTTCGGCTCCGGCACGTAGATCTCGATGCGGTAGCGGAAGCCGAACATCCGCTCCGTGCGGTCCCGCTCCCAGATCAGCGGGTCGAACGGGCACAGCAGGGCGCGGCCGGTGATCCGGCGCGGCACGCGGGCGCCCGGCAGCCGGTACGCGGGCCGCTCCCAGCCGCGCACCTGCACCCGCTCGAGCTCCCCGGCCTCGACCAGCTCGGCGACCGCCGCCTGGCTGCGCGCAGGCGCGATGCGGTAGTAGTCGCGCAGCTCCGGCTCGGTGGCGACCCCGAGCGCCGCCGCCGACCCGAGGACGAGGGTGCGGGCGGCCTCGGCTGCGTCGGGCCGCGGCGCGGCCAGCACCTCGGGCGGGAGCACGCGCTCGGGCAGGTCGTAGAGGCGCTCGAAGTGGCGGCGGGTGCCGGTGGTGAGCACGCCGGTGCCGAACAGGTACTCGCAGATGCGCTTGACGTCCGACCGCTCCCACCACGACGCCCCCGACGGGCGCGGCCGGGTGGGTGCCTCGAGCGCCTTCTCCAACGCGCCCGCGCCGATCGGGCCGCGCTCCTTGACCACGGCCAGCACGTCGTCGACCAGGCCGGGGTGGCGGTCGACGATCGCCTCGTAGCTGCGCCACCAGCGCTCGCGGAAGGCGCCGGACCACAGCAGCGGCCACTCCTGCACGGGCAGCAGGCTCGCCTCGTGGGCCCAGGCCTCGACCAGCAGCCGCGGCCGGCGCGCGGAGTGGGCCCACGCGGCGTCGTCGACCAGCGCGCGGTCGTAGGGCCCGAGCCGGCTGAACACGGGCATGTAGTGGGCGCGCACCGCGACGTTGACCGAGTCGAGCTGCAGGAGCCGGATCCGGCCGAGCACGCGTTGCAGGTGGCGGCGGGTGGGCCGCCCGGACGGCCGCGGGTCGGCGAACCCCTGTGCGGCCAGGGCCGCCCGGCGGGCGGCGGCGGGGCCGATCGTCTCGACGGTGCGCGTCACACCGTGGATGGTGCCAGCTGCCCCCGACGATTCCGGGGGCGCTCCGCGGCCACGACCACGACCACCGCGAGCAGCACCACCGCGCCACCCACCAGCTGCGCGGCGGAGAACCGCTCGCCCGCCACCAGCGCGCCGAGCAGCACGGCGATCACCGGGTTCACGTACGCGTAGGTCGCCACGGTGGACACCGGCAGCGCCGCGAGCGCGTACGCGTAGGCGCTGAACGCCACCACGGACACGACCACGGTGAGGTAGGCCCACGCCCACCACCCCTCCGGCGCGACCGCGCCGAGGTCCGGCCGGTCGCCCGCCACGGCGCTGCCGGCCGCGAGGATCGCCCCGCCGACCAGCATCTGGACCGCGGCCAGCGCGAACGGGTCGGACGGGGCGGGCAGCCGGGTGGTGGCGAACGTGCCGCACGCCCACCCGACCGCGGCCAGCACCACCAGCCACGGCCCCCACCAGGCGCTGCCGAACACGCCGCCGGACCCGGCCGACGGGCCGGCGAGCAGCAGCACGGCGAGGCCTACCACCCCGAGCCCGACCCCGCCCACGGTGGCGCGGCGCGGCGCGTCCCCGGTGAGCGCCCGCAGCACCACGATCCACATCGGCACCGACGCGATCAGCATGGCGGCGAGCCCGGACGCGACGTGCTGCTGGGCGACGACGACGAGCCCGTTCCCCCACGCCGGCAGCAGCAGCCCGGCGAGCGCCGTCGTGCCCAGCTGCGACCAGGTCATCCGGAACGCCCGCCGGCCGCGCACCGCCAGCACGATCAGCCCCAGCAGCGCGCCGCCGACGAGGAACCGGGCGGCCGCGGCGAACAGCGGCGGGAAGTGCGTGACGACGAGCCGGTTGCCGAGGTAGGTCGAGCCCCACAGCACGTAGACCACGCCGAGCGCGACCCATGCGAGGGCGGACGGGCGGGAAGGGGCGTTCACCCCCACAACGTTGCCATGGCGAACCATCCCCGGCCGCCACTGTGGTGGCGGCGTGGGATTGGATGGGTACATGGCCACCGCCACCGTTCGCCCCGCGAGGCCGGCCGACGTCGACGAGATCGTCCGCATCCAGGCCACCACCTGGTCCACCGCCTACGCCGGGCTGGTGCCCGCCGCGGCGATCGAGGGCCTGCGCACCCCCGCCGCGCGGGCGGCGTGGGCGGCCGCGGTCGAGGCGGGCGAGGGCCACCACGTGCTCGTCGCCACCGAGGGCGCGTGGACCGTCGGCTTCTGCGCCGCGGCCCCCGCCCGCGAGCCGGAGGGCGCGGTCCCGCCGTCCGGCCCGACGCTCGGGCCCGAGGCGTGGGCGGAGATCAGCGCCCTGCTGGTGGAGCCGCGCTGGGGCCGCCGCGGCCACGGCGGCCGCCTGCTCGCCACCGCCGCCGCCCACCTGCGCGAGGACGGCGCCCGCTACGGCCTGGCCTGGGTCCCGGAGGCCGACCTCGCCTCCCGCAGCTTCTACGAGTCCGCCGGCTGGCAGCTCGACGGCACCGTGCGCGTGCTCGACACCGGTGAGGGCGAGCTGCGCGAGGTGCGGATCACCGGCTCACTGGACCTCGAGCTGCGCTGACACCTCTCCCGACCACGCGCCGAGCGCGCTCTCGCGGGCGGTGGGGCGCGCCGGCTCGATCGTCGTGGCCAGCCGCTCACAGGCCGAGGAGCGGCTCCAGGCCGACCGTGAGGCCGGGCCGGTCGCGGACCGCCCGCACCGCCATGATCACGCCGGGCATGAACGAGACGCGGTCGAACGAGTCGTGCCGGATCGTGAGCGCCTCGCCGGTGCTGCCGAGCACCACCTCCTGGTGGGCCACCAGGCCGGGCAGGCGCACCGCGTGCACGTGCACCCCCTCGACCTGGGCGCCCCGGGCGCCCGGCAGCTCGGAGGTGGTGGCGTCGGGCACCGCTGCGGCGCCAGCCTCGGCGCGCGCCGCGGCGATCTGCGCCGCCGTGTGCACGGCCGTGCCCGACGGCGCGTCGACCTTGCCCGCGTGGTGCAGCTCGATCACCTCGGCCGACTCGAAGAACCGGGCCGCGGTCCGGGCGAACTGCATCATGAGCACCGCCCCGATGCCGAAGTTCGGGGCGATCAGCACGTGACCGGGCCGCGCCTCGAGCCGGGCGCGCACGTCGGCGAGCCGGGCCTCGTCGAACCCGCTGGTGCCGACGACGGCCGCGATGTCGTGGTCGATGCAGAACTGCAGGTTGTCCAGCACGACGCCGGGGTGGGTGAAGTCGACGGCCACCTGCACGCCCGCGTCGGTGAGCGCGGAGAGCGGGTCGCCCGCGTCGACCTGCGCCACGAGCGAGAGCCCGTCGGCCGCCTCCACGGCCTTGCAGACCTGCGTGCCCATCCGTCCTCGCGCGCCCAGCACGCCGACCCTGATCTCGGAGCTCACGCCGCGAAGGGTAGTGCCGCCGCTAGGAGGCGAGGACCAGCGCCCCGGCCCAGACCGCGGCGGCGAGCAGGCCCGCGGCGAGCTCGATCAGGATGCTCCACCCGACGGCCGCGAGCGCCTTGCGGGTGGACGGCCACGCGGTCTCGTGGCCGCCGAGCCGGACCAGCTCGGCGAGGTAGACCCCGAGCACGAACCCGAGGAAGAGCCCGACGACCGGGATCAGGAAGAACCCGATCACGCCGAGCAGCGCTCCGGTCGCGAGCGTGCGGCCGGGCACCCCGGACTCGCGCAGGCGCCGTCCGGGCAGCAGGTACTTCACCACCGTCCCGGCCACCGCGATCGCGACCGCGACGCCCAGCACGGTCCAGGCCGTGGCGTCGGCCCGCGCCACGGCCCACACGGCGATGCCGGCCACCACGAGCACCAGCCCGGGCAGGATCGGCACCACGATGCCGACGATGCCGACCGCGACGAGCAGCGCGGCGATGACGGTGATCGGGTCCACGCGTCGTCAGCCGTCCTCGGCCAGCGCCCGCAGGGAGCCGGGCAGGTCGCGCTCGTCGTCGTAGGGGCCCACGACCGCCGCGGTGAGCGGGGCGGCGAGCAGCTCCTTGGCGAGCTCCTTGACCTCGTCGGCCGTGACGGCGGAGATCAGGTCGAGGCTCTCTGCGATCGTGCGCTGGCGGCCGTAGTCCAGCTCGTTGCGCCCGATCCGGTTCATCCGCGACGGGGTGTCCTCCAGCCCCAGCACCAGGCCGCCGCGCAGGTTGCCCTGGGCGCGCGCGATCTCGGTGGGGGTGAGCCCGTCCGCGGCCACCTCGGTGAGGACGGCCCGCACGACCGACGCGACCTCGTCGACCCGGTCCGGAGCGCACCCGGCGTACACCGAGAGGCTGCCTGCGTCGGCGTAGGTGGCGAGCGCCGAGTACACCGAGTAGGCCAGGCCGCGCTGCTCGCGCACCTGCTGGAACAGCCGGGAGCTCGGCCCGCCGCCCAGCGCCGTGTTGAGCACGGTGAGCGCCGAGCGCCGCGGGTCGTGGCGGTCGAGGGCGGGCACGCCGAGCATCAGGTGCACCTGCTCGGTGTCCTCCGGCCGCAGCACGAGGCGCGGCCCGGCGGCGAGCCGCACGGGGCCGGGCCGCCGCGGCGGCACGGGCGAGGCGTTGCCCGCCCGCTCGGCCGCGCGGGCGAGCGCGGCCGACACGAGCTCGACCACCTCGTCGTGCACGAGGTTGCCCGCCGCCGCCACCACCATCCGCGGGGTGGTGTACTCGCCGCTCCAGAACTCGTGGAGCGTCTCCCGGGTCATCCGGCGGATCGACTCCTCCGAGCCGATCACCGGCCGCCCGAGCGGGTGGTCGCCGAACAGCGCCTCGTCGAACAGCTCGCCGAGCAGGTCCTCGGGGTCGTCGTCGCGCATGGCGATCTCCTCGAGCACGACCCCGCGCTCGATCTCGACGTCCGGCGGCGCCAGCGTGGCGTCGGTGACGACGTCGGCGAGCACGTCCACCGCGAGCGGCAGGTCGGCGTCGAGCACGTGCGCGTAGTAGCAGGTGTGCTCCTTCGCGGTGAACGCGTTGAGGTCGCCGCCGACGGCGTCGAACTGCTCGGCGATCTCCACCGCGCTGCGCCGGTGGGTGCCCTTGAACAGCAGGTGTTCGAGGTAGTGCGCGGCCCCCGCCTGGCGCGGGGACTCGTCACGGGAGCCGATGCCGATCCAGATCCCGATCGAGACCGACCGCACGCCGGGCACCGCCTCGGTGACGACGCGCAGCCCTCCCGGGAGCTCGGTGCGCACGACGTCGCCGGGGGCGGCGGCCGCAGCCCCCGCCCCCGGCAGCAGAACGCCTGTCAACTGGGCGAGACCGCCTCTGCCTCGTCGTTGTCCTCCGCCTCGGCCGGCGCCGTGCCGTTGGCCGACTCCTCGACCACCGGGACCAGGCTGACCTTGCCCCGGTTGTCGATGTCGGTGACCTCGACGCGGATCTTGTCGCCGACCTTCACGACGTCCTCGACCTTACCGACGCGCTTGCCCTGCCCGAGCTTCGAGATGTGGACGAGCCCGTCCTTGCCGGGCACCAGCGAGACGAACGCGCCGAACGCCGCGGTCTTGACGACCGTGCCGAGGAACCGCTCGCCGATCTTCGGCAGCTGCGGGTTGGCGATCGCGTTGATGAGCGCGATGGCCTCCTCCGCCGACGGCCCGTCGGCCGCGCCGACGTAGATCGTGCCGTCGTCCTCGATGGAGATGTCGGCGCCGGTCTGCTCGGTGATCGAGTTGATCATCTTGCCCTTCGGGCCGATGACCTCGCCGATCTTGTCGACCGGCACCTTGATCGCCGTGACGCGCGGCGCGTACCGGCTCATCTCGTCCGGCCGGTCGATCGCCTCGTTGATGACCTCGAGGATCGTCAGCCGGGCGTCCTTGGCCTGCTGCAGCGCGGCGGCGAGCACCTCGGACGGGATGCCGTCGAGCTTGGTGTCCAGCTGCAGCGCCGTGACGAACTCGGCCGTGCCGGCGACCTTGAAGTCCATGTCGCCGAAGGCGTCCTCGGCGCCGAGGATGTCGGTGAGGGCGACGTAGCGCATCTGCCCGTCGACCTCGTCCGACACCAGGCCCATCGCGATGCCCGCCACCGGGGCCTTGAGCGGCACGCCGGCGTTGAGCAGCGACATCGTGGAGGCGCAGACCGAGCCCATCGACGTCGAGCCGTTGGACCCCAGCGCCTCCGAGACCTGCCGGATGGCGTACGGGAACTCCTCGCGCGACGGCAGCACCGGCAGCAGCGCCCGCTCGGCGAGCGCGCCGTGGCCGATCTCGCGGCGCTTGGGCGAGCCCACGCGGCCGGTCTCGCCGGTGGAGTACGGCGGGAAGTTGTAGTGGTGCAGGTACCGCTTGTGCGTCTCCGGGCTCAGCGAGTCGAGCTGCTGCTCCATGCGCAGCATGTTCAGCGTGGTGACGCCCAGGATCTGGGTCTCGCCGCGCTCGAACAGCGCCGAGCCGTGGGCGCGCGGGACCACGTCGACCTCGGCCGTCAGCGGCCGGATGTCGGTGATCCCGCGCCCGTCGATGCGGATCTGGTCGCGCAGGATGCGCTCGCGCACCAGCTTCTTGTTGAGCGAGCGGAACGCGGCGCCCAGCTCCTTCTCGCGGCCCTCGAACTTCTCCTGCAGGGAGGTGAGGACGTTGAGCTTGATCTCGTCGAGCCGGTTCTCCCGCTCCTGCTTGCCCGCGATGGTGAGCGCGGCGGCCAGGTCGTCCTTCGCGGCCGCCTCGACGGCCTCGTAGGCGTCCGGCTGGTAGGCCGGGTAGACGGGGAACGTGGCGGTGGGCTTCGCGGCGACGTCGGCCAGCCGCTGCTGGGCGATGCACAGCGTGCGGATGAACGGCTTGGCCGCCTCCAGCCCCTGCGCGACGACCTCCTCGGTGGGCGCCTGCGCGCCCCCGGCGACGAGCTCGATCGTGGAGGTGGTGGCCTCAGCCTCCACCATCATGATCGCGACGTCGTCGCCGACGATCCGGCCCGCGACGACCATGTCGAACACGGCGCGCTCGAGGTCCTCGTACTGCGGGAACGCGACCCACTGCCCGTCGATCAGCGCGACGCGCACGCCGCCGATCGGACCGCTGAACGGCAGGCCCGCCAGCTGGGTGGAGGCCGACGCGGCGTTGATGGCCAGCGCGTCGTAGGGGTCCTGCGGGTTCAGCGACAGGACCGTGACGACGATCTGGACCTCGTTGCGCAGGCCGTCGACGAACGACGGGCGCAGCGGGCGGTCGATCAGGCGGCAGGTGAGGATCGCGTCCGTGCCCGGGCGGCCCTCCCGGCGGAAGAACGAGCCGGGGATGCGCCCGACGGCGTACATCCGCTCCTCGACGTCCACCGTGAGCGGGAAGAAGTCGAAGTGCTCCTTGGGCTGCTTGGAGGCCGTGGTGGCCGACAGCAGCATGGTCTCGTCGTCGAGGTAGGCGACGACGGATCCGGCGGCCTGGCGCGCGAGGCGCCCGGTCTCGAACCGGACGGTGCGGGTGCCGAAGCTCCCGTTGTCGATGACGGCACTGGTCTCGTGCACGTCCTCAAGAGGGTCGGTCATGTGGTCCTTCTTCTTCGCCGACCCCACGCCTGCACCGGCTTGATCCTCGGCCTAGCCGGTCTTCGATCGAAGCCCCCGGGACCTTCGTCCCGGGAGCCACTACCGAGGACCGGCGGATCGTGTGCGGCGCGGCGTGGCGTCTTCTCGGCTCGGGTTTCTAGTTGTTCTGGTGGGAATGCAGTGCCGGCCCGGACCGAGGAGCTGGTCCGGGCCGGCGTCGGGTCAGCGGCGGAGGCCGAGACGCTCGATCAGGGACCGGTAGCGCGCGACGTCCACCGAAGCCAGGTACTTCAGCAGCCTGCGGCGACGGCCGACCAGCAGCAGCAGGCCGCGGCGGGAGTGGTGGTCGTGCTTGTGCTGCTTCAGGTGCTCGGTGAGGTCGCTGATCCGCTTGGTGAGCAGCGCGACCTGAGCCTCGGGCGAACCGGTGTCGCCCGGGTGGAGACCGTAGGTCTCCAGGATCTGCTTCTTCTCTGCGGCGTCGAGTGCCACGTGGTTCCTCTTCCTTCGATGTGCCGTGATACCCGCATCCCCGCGCTGCGGGGGCGGAAGGCGGTACCGGCCGCCACGGACTGCAGCCGGACCCGGTACGCCACGTTACCAGCCACGATGCGCGAGGCGAATCCGCCTCCACCCCGGCGTGGCGCGCCCCGTGACCGCCGCCGGAGGGTCACCCCCCGGGCCGGCTCGCGGCCTGCCGGAGCACCTCGGCGAGCTCCGGGAAGGCCGGGCCGAGCGCCGCCGCCGCGGCGGCGAGGCGGGCCGGGTCGGACACCCGGCGCAGCACCGCGGCCGCCGAGACGCCCCGGTGGACCACCGGGCGCGGCCCTTCCCGGCGCGGCCCCCGCGGGCCGGGCCCGGCGTTCCACTGCCACCGGGCCTCGGCGACCTCGGCGAGCAGCCCGTCGACGACCCCGCGGTCGATCGGGGGAGGAAGCCCGCGGCAGCGCTGGTCGAGCAACAGCAACCGGGCGAGCACCGCGGGATCGCCGATCTTCACCCGGCGCGCGCTCACCAGCTGGCTGAGCATCGCGGGGCTGATGCCCAGCGTGCGCGCCAGCCGGGCCTGGGAGATGCCGAGCGCGCCCGTGATGCGGCGGACTCGCTCCCCGAGCGGGGCGCCGTAGAGCTCGCGCTGCCGCTCCCGGTTCTCGACGATCCTGGCGCTCGTCGCCTCCCCGCCCGCCATGCCCAGGATGCTCGCAGGTCTGCCCGCCTCCGCGGGGCCGAACGGGAAAACCCGGCCTATCCGAGCAGCTCGCGGGTGCGGGCGACGTCGCGGTGCATCTGCTCGACGAGCGCGGTCACGTCGTCGAACCGCTCCTGTCCGCGCAGGCGGTGGACGAAGTCGAGCGCCACCTCGAACCCGTAGAAGTCCTCGTCGACGTCGAGCACGTACGCCTCGACGGTGCGCTCCTTGCCCGAGAACGTCGGGTTGGTGCCCACCGAGATCGCGGCGGGCATGGACCTGCCCTTGATCTCGAAGTGGCCCGCGTAGACGCCGTCGGCGGGGAGCGCGGTGTACGGGGCGGTCGACAGGTTCGCCGTGGGGAAGCCGAGCTCGCGGCCGCGCCGGTCGCCGTGCACGACCACGCCCTCCACGCGGTGCGGCCGGCCGAGCGCGGCGGCGGCCGCGGCGACGTCGCCCGCGTCGATGCAGGCGCGGATGTAGGTGGAGGAGAACGTGATGCCGTCGTCGGTGATCAGGTCGAGGCCCTCGACGCCGAAGCCGAACCGCTGGCCGAGCCGGGTCAGCAGGGCCACGTCCCCCGCCGCCTTGTGCCCGAACGTGAAGTTGCGCCCCACCACGACGTCGGCGGCGTGCAGCCGCTCCACGAGCACCTCGTGGACGAACACGTCCGCCTCGGTGCGGGCCAGCTCCGGGGTGAACGGCAGCACGAGGAACGCGTCGATGCCGAGCTCGGCCACCAGCTCGGCCCGCCGCCGCAGCGTGGTGAGCCGCGCCGGGTGGCTGCCCGGGCGCACGACCTCGGCCGGGTGCGGGTCGAACGTCACCAGCACGGCCGGGAGCCCCCGCTCCCGGGCGCGGTCCACCGCGCGGCCGATGAGCTGCTGGTGGCCCCGGTGGACCCCGTCGAACACACCGACGGTGACGACGCTGCGCCCCCAGCCGGTCGGCACGGCCTCCAGCCCCCGCCAGCGCTGCACGGGATGCAGCCTACGAGACCCCCCGCGCACCCCCGCGAGTGCGGTCCCACGTCCGGGCGGTCACCCCCCGCTCGCGCAGCACCGCCTTGCGGACCTTGCCGTTCTCGGTGAGCGGCAGCTCGGCGACGACGTCGACGTAGCGCGGGATCGCGAACCGGGCGAGCCGCGGCTCGCACCACGCGGTCAGCTCGGCCGGGTCGACCTCGCACCCGTCGCGCGGCACGACCGCGGCCATCACCTCGTCCTCCCCCAGCTCGGAGGGCACCGCGAACACGGCGACCGCCGCCACGGCCGGGTGTTCGGCGAGGACCTGCTCGACCTCGAGGGAGGAGATGTTCTCGCCGCGGCGGCGGATCGAGTCGGTGAGCCGGTCGAGGAAGCGCAGCCACCCGTCCGGCTCGCGCACCACCCGGTCGCCGGTGTGGAACCACAGGTCCCGGTACGCGGCGGCGGTCGCGGCCGGGTTCTCGAAGTAGCCGGTGGCGTAGGCGAAGGGCCGCCGCGAGCGGCAGACGAGCTCGCCGGGCTCGCCGTCGGGCACGTCGAGCCCGTCGGCGTCGACGACGCGGACCTCGTGGTCGGGCAGCACCACGCCCATGTGGCCGGGCCGCTGCGCCAGCGGGTGCGCGCCGATCACCATGTTCGTCTCGGTGGAGCCGTAGCCGTCGACCAGCAGCACGCCGAACCGCTCCCGGAACGCCGCGTGCGCGGCGGCGGGCGTGGCGGGCGAGAGCGCGATCCGCACGCGGTGGGCGGTGTCGGCCGCGCCGGCGGGCCTGCTCAGCAGGATCTGCACCATCGCGCCGAGCAGGTAGGTGACGGTCGCGCCGGCCGCGCTCACCTCGTCCCAGAACCGCGACGCGGAGAACCGCCCGCCGAGGACGTACGTCGCGCCCGCGCACACCGCCTGGAAGAACGCGTTGAGCGCGTTGGTGTGGAACAGCGGCAGGCACGTGTACAGCACGTCGTCCTCGGTGATCTCCAGGCACTCGCCGACGATCACGCCCCACCAGCAGAACTGCGCGTGCGGGCAGCACACGCCCTTGGGCAGGCCGGTGGTCCCGGAGGTGTAGAGGATCGCGAGCGTGTCGCCCGGCGCGGCCGGGCGGGGCGCGCGCGGCTCGCCGGGTGCGGGGAACGACTCCCCCACCACCCAGCGCTCCACCGGCACGTCGACCGCGTCGAGGACGCCGACGAGCTCCGGCTCGACCACCACGACCCGGGCCCCGGAGTCGGTGAGCGCGTGCCGCAGCCCCGCCCCGCGCAGCGCCGTGTTGAGCGGGACGGCGATCGCGCCGAGCCACGCGCAGCCCAGCACGATCTCCAGCAGCTCGAGCCGGTTGCCGCACAGCAAGGCGACCCGGTCGCCCTCGGCGACGCCGCGCGCCGCCATCGCCCCGGCCGCGCGCGCGGCGCGCTCCACCGCCGCGCGGTAGGACCACGTCGCGCCCCCGTGCACGACGAGCGGCTTGTCGCCGTAGCGGCGCGCCTGCCGCTCCAGCAGGCGCGGCACGGTCCTCTCCGCATCGGGCAGGTCGCGCACCGGGCTGCGGTGGGTCGGCAGCAGCGGCGTGCCCCCCGGCACGAACGCCGCCCCCGGCTCGCGCCACGCGCTCACCGGCACCACGGTCCCCGCCGGCACGTCCTGCTCGAGCCGGCCGACGACGACCGCGCCCCGGTCGGTGCGCAGGCTCGCGAGCCGGGTGCCCGCGGCGTCCACGGTCACCTGCTCGACCACCGCCTCCCGGCAGGGCACGGGCCGCAGCTGCGTGCCGTGGCAGCGGGGACACGCCGCGCGCGGCGGGAAGTGGGCGTGCCCGCAGGCGGGGCACCCGGCCAGCTCGATCACGCGCCTCCCTCCAGCACGACCGCGTTCGCGCAGGCCCCGTAGCGGTACAGCACCATCCCGTAGCCGGTGACGAGCGCGAGCCGGGCGCGGTCGACCTGCCGCTCGCCCGCCCGGCCGGACAGCTGCAGCACCGCCTCGACGAGACCGTGCATGCCGCCCGCCGCGCCCGCCTGCCCGGCCGACAGCTGCCCGCCCGACGGGTTGAGCGGCCAGCCGTCGCGGGCGAGCCGCGCGTGCAGGAAGGCGTGCGGGTCGGGGGCGCAGCCGAGGTCGGCGAGCTGCACGAGCACCATCACCGGGTAGTCGTCGTAGACGCACGCGAGGTCCACGTCGTCGGGCCCGGCCCCGGCGGCGTCCCACAGCCGGTCGGCGACCTGCGCGAGCCCGGTCACCAGGCCGTCGCCCTCCTGCCCGTCGGGGTTGTGCCGGGAGACCGACGCCCGCACCCGGACCCCGCGGCCGTCGCCGGTGAGCACGAGCGCGTCGGCGCCCGCGACCACCGGCACGCAGTCGAAGCGCCGCAGCGGCGCCGCCACCACCGGGGCGTCGAGGTAGTCGGCGAGCGACAGCGGCGCCCGGTACACCGCACCGGGGTTGCGCGCGGCCCAGCGCCGCTGGGCGAGCGGGATCTGCGCGTAGTCGGTGTCGGTGAGGCCGTGGGCGGCCGCGTGCCGCTGGGTGAGCAGCGCGAACAGCGCGTTCGGCCCGCGCAGCGGCAGTGGGGTGAGCGACTCGGCGGTGGCCCGGTTGTAGGTGGCGGTGAGCCGGGCGAACGCCGCGCGGTCGAGGTGGTCGCCCGCCACGAGCACGACCACGCGCGCGTCCCCCGCCTCGATCGCGCGCACGGCGTGCTGGAGGAGGTTGATCCCGCTCGCGCCGCCGTGCGGGTCCTGCATGATCCAGTCCAGCCGCAGGCCGAGCCGCCAGGCGAGGTCGATCGCGTGATCGGGGGCGAGGGAGAAGCTCGCCACGCCGAGCCCGTCCACGTCGGCGGGCCGCAGCCCGGCCGCGTCGAGCGCGCCCAGCACGGCGGCGGTGAGCAGTTGCTCGGTCGTGCGGGAGCTCCGGCGGGCGTAGGGCTCCTCGTACGCCGCGACGATGCCTGCCGCGCTCACCGCGCCCCGACCGCCCCGAGGTCAGTGGCGGCGGTCTCCCGGGAGGCGAGCACCGCGGCCACCGTGATCGCGCCCATCACCGCGAGGTAGCCCGCCACCGGCCACCAGCCGCCCGCCCACGCCAGCAGCGCCGTCGCGATGAGCGGGGAGAGCCCGCCCGCGAGCACCGACGCAAGCTCGTGTCCGATCGCCACGCCGCTGTAGCGCACCCCGCTGCCGAACAGCTCGCTGAAGAACGCGGGCTGGGTGCCGATCATCGCCCCGTGGCAGACGGCGTTGGCGACGACCACGGCGAGGATCACCAGAGCCGGCTGCCGGGTGTCGAGCAGCACGAAGAACGGCCACGCCCACGCGACCACCGCGACCGCGCCGAACGCGTACACCGGCCTGCGCCCGACCCGGTCCGACAGCGCGCCCCACGCCGGCATCGCGAGCGCCTCCAGGGCCATCCCGAGCACGACCGCGGTGAGGGTGACCTCGCCGGGCACCCCGATCCGGCTCGCGTAGGCGAGCACGAACGTGAGGAAGATGTACGAACCGCCGTTCTCGGCGATACGCGCCCCGAACGTCACGAGCACCGCGCGCGGGTGCCTGCGCACCGCCTCCAGCGCGGGCACGCGGTGCCGCTCGCGGGTCTCGGCGAACGCCGCGGTCTCGAGCACCTTCAGCCGGATCACCAGCCCCGCGCCCATGAGCAGGGCGCCGAGGAGGAACGGCACCCGCCAGCCCCAGGCCAGGAACTGCTCCTCGTCGGTCACCGCGGCCACCACCGCGAACACCAGCGCGGAGAGCACGAACCCGAACCCGACCCCGGTCTGCGAGAGCGCCGAGAGCATCCCGCGACGCTTCGGGTCGGCGTTCTCGCTGATCAGGAGCACGCCGCCGCCCCACTCCCCGCCGACCGCGATGCCCTGCACCACGCGCAGGACGGTCAGCAGCACCGGCGCGGCGATACCGATCCGGTCGTAGGTGGGCAGCAGCCCGATGAGGAACGTGGCCGCGCCCATGATCGTGAGCGTCGCGACGAGCATCGACCGGCGCCCGATCCGGTCGCCGAAGTGCCCGAAGACGAGCCCGCCGAGCGGGCGGGCCGCGAAACCGAGCGCGTACGTGCCGAACGCGGCGATCGTCCCGGCGAGCGGGTCGACGGTGGGGAAGAACAGCTGGTTGAACACCAGCGCGGCCGCGGTGCCGTAGAGGAAGAAGTCGTACCACTCCAGCGCGTTGCCCACGAGGGACGCGACCACGGCCCGGCGGATCGGGGTGCGGTTCGGGGTGCGGCCCGGGGTGGTCGTCGCGGCGGGTCTCATGGCGGCCTCCTCGGCGATCGATCGTGACCCGCGCCACGACCCGCTCGGAACGCCTGCGGTCCGCTCAGTGGCCCACCTGCTGACGGCCGGCCCGGGCCTCCAGCCGCTGCGACAACCCGCCCGCCGTGCGCCGCACCGCCGCCGCGAACGCGGGGACGTCGAGCCGGCTGATCGGTGCCACCACCGTCAGCGCGGCGATCACCGCGCCGCCGGCCCGCACGGGCGCGGCGACGGCGCCGTAGCCGTCGACGAGCTCCTGCCGGTCCACCGCGTAGCCCTGCCCGCGGACGCGCTCCAGCTCCGCCGCGAGCCGCTGCGGGTCGGTGATCGTGCGCCGGGTGCGCCGCACCAGGCCGGCCCCGACCGTGCGCGCGAACAGCTCCGGCGGCCCGAACGCGAGCACGACCTTGCCGGAGGCGCCGCAGTGCAGCGGCACCCGCCCCTCGACCAGGGTCACCACCTGCCCCCGGCCGCGGCTGCCGACGTAGATCTCGCCGAAGTGGATCTCGCCGTGGCCCGGCAGGGCGAGCACCGCCGTCTCGTGGGTGAGGTGGCTCAGCTCCTCCAGGTACGGCGCCGCCGCCACCCGCAGCGACCGGTGCGCGGGCACCCGCGCCCCCAGCTCGGCGAGCCAGGCTCCGAGCCGGTACCCGCCGTCCGACCGGTCGAGCAGCTCGCACGCCACCAGCTCCTGCGCGATCCGCCGGGCCGTGGTGCGGGGCAGCCCGCTGCGGCGGGCCAGCTCGTTGACGCCCAGCTGCGTGGTGTGCGCGTCGAAGCAGTCCAGGATGAGGCGCGCCTTCTGCAGGACGGGCTTCCCCGGGGTGTCGGGCACGTGCACCTCCCCGGTCCGGGTGTGCGGGCAGGGTATCCGCCGGGGTGATCGCGATGACACCGTTCGGGAGCGGGCGTCACACCGGGTCGCAACACCGCCGGTGCTTGCATCGCGGTCGTGCACCGCTACGGAGGTACCGACCTGGTGCGCCGCGAGCGCCGCTGGCCCGGCGTCGCGGTCGACCGGGTGCGCTGGCACGCCCCCGCCGGCACGACCGGCGAGATCTGCAAGGGCGAACACCAGCTGTTCGTCTCGGTCGCCGGTTCGGCGGGCCGGCTGCGGGCGCGCGGCGGACGGCTCCCGCTACACGGGGTGCAGCTTCCCGGGCGCGGTGACGTTCGTGCCCGCGGGCTGCCACCGGTTCGCCCAGTACGAGGGCGGCACCCTGGACTACATCGGCATCCGGATCCGGCCGGAGGCCTGCCCGCGCGGCGTGCCCGCGGGCGGGCTACGGCCGTTCACCAACCGGCCGGACCCGCTGGTGCACCGGCTCGCGCTCGCCCTCGACGCGAACCAGGACGGGCCGGCCGGGTCGTTGTTCGCCGAGAGCGCGGCGGCGCTGCTGCTCGCCCACCTGCACCGGGCGGGCGGGGGCGACGACGGGGACGCGCCACCGAGGCCGTCGCGGCGGGCGATCCGGCAGGTCGTCGACCACATCGAGGCGCACCTGCACTCGGCGCTGCGCATCAGCGAGCTCGCCGAGGTCGCCGGCCTCGAGCCGCACCACTTCCGCCGCGCGTTCAAGGCCGCGACGGGCCTGCCGCCGCACCGGTACGTCACCGAGCGGCGGCTGGCCCGCGCGGCCGAGCTGCTGCGCGACCCGAACGGCCCGCCCATCGCCGACGTCGCGGCCCGGGTGGGTTTTTCCAGCCAGAGCCACCTCACCACGGCGTTCGGCCGCCAGTACGGCCTCACCCCGGCCGCCTACCGGGCCGCGCACCGCTAGGGTCCGCCCGCCGGGTGCGGCTGAGGCAGGCGCACCAGGCCCTCGGTGAACGTCTTGCCCGGGTACCACGGGACGTCGCCGATGCCCGCGAACCCCGGGATGTCCTGCATGAAGCGCAGCATCTCGGCGCGCTCGGCCTCGTCCGGCAACGGCCGGTACATCGTGGCGAGGTTCTCCCGCACGTGCTCGGGCTCGGTGGTGGCCGGGATGACGCACGTGACCGCGGGGTGGGCGGCGACGTAGGACAGGAAGAACTCCGCCCAGGACGCGCAGCCCCGTTCCCGGGCGAAATCCGGCAGCGGCCGGTCGCCGACGACGTGGTGGAGCCTGCCCTTCTCCAGCGGCATGTTCACCATCACGGCGACCCCGTGGTCGGCCGCGAGCGGCAGGAGGCGCTCCTCGGCGGACCGCTCGAACAGCGAGTAGCGGATCTGGATGAAGTCGACCAGGCCGCTCTGGATCGGGCGGACCATGCCGGCGTACTGGTACGGCTCGTGCGAGGTGAGCCCGACGTAGCGGATCTGCCCCTCCTCCTTCAGCCGCCGCAGGACGGGCAGGACCATGCCGACGTTGGTCATGCTGTGGATGCCGACGACGTCGATCCGGTCGCGGTGCAGGCGCTGCTGGGACCGCCGGAACTGGCGCAGCGTGTGGCTGTCGTCGAACGCGTACTCGCCGCAGTTCCAGCTCTTGTCGGTGAGGAAGAGCCGGTCGGTGAGCCCGAGCTCGCGGGCGAACTCCCCGACGTTGGCCTCGGAGGCGCCGTACAGGGCCGAGGTGTCGACGACCCGCCCGCCGCCGTCGAAGAACTCCTGCAGGACGGCCGGGATGAACGAGCGGTCCGTCTCGGGCCGCCGGTCGAAGGTCATGAACGACCCGAGCCCGATCAGCGGCACCTCACCCCCGCCCGCGGGCAGCGGTCGCACGTGGGGCGTCGGGGTGTCCTGCGCGGGCCGCGCGCCCGCCGCGCCGGGCGGCCAGAGCCCGGCGGCGGCTGCGGTGCCGCCCGCGGCGGCCGCGGCGACGGTGGCGCCCGCGGCGGCCAGGAAGGCGCGGCGCGACGTGCGACGACCCGATTGCGGTGCTGATCCGTTCATGATCACACCGTCGCGCCGCGGCGGGCCGCCGGTCTTCCACGTCCCGGCGGTCGTTTCACGCGTTGGCGGTGGCCCAGCTCTCAGGTGGCGGCCGGGGCGAGCACGACCAGGGGGCGGGCGTGGCGGCCCTTGTCGGCCACGAGGGCGAGCACCCGGCCGTCGGGGGCGAACACGCCGTGCGTGCCGGGCCGCCCCGTCGGCGGGAGCGGGCGGCCGTGGGAGATGTCGGCGGCCTGGGCGGCGTCCAGGTCGCGGCGGGGGAACGCCATGGCGACCGCGGCGTCGAGCGGGACGACCGCGGACGGGTCGGCCTCCAGCGCCTCGAGGGTGCGGGCGTGGTCGAGGGTGAACGGGCCGACGCGGGTGCGGCGCAGCGCGGTGAGGTGCCCGCCCACCCCCAGCGCCGCGCCCAGGTCGCGGGCGAGCGCGCGCACGTAGGTGCCCGAGGAGCACTCGACGGCGACGTCGAGGTCGGGGCCGCGGCGGGCGAGCAGCCGGAACTCCGACACGGTGACCGGCCGCGCGGCGAGCACGACCTCCTCCCCCGCGCGCACCCGGGCGTAGGCGCGCTGCCCGTTGACCTTGATCGCGCTGACCGCGCTGGGGACCTGCTCGATGTCGCCGGTCAGCGCCGCCATGGCCTCTTCGATCGCGGCGTCGGTGACGCCGCTCGCGTCGGCGGTGGCGACGACCTCGCCCTCCGCGTCGTCGGTGCGGGTGGTGACGCCGAGGCGGATCGTGGCGGTGTAGGCCTTCGTGTCGAGGGCGAGGTGGCCGAGGATCTTGGTGCCGCGCCCGACGCCGCACACCAGCACCCCGGTGGCCATCGGGTCGAGCGTGCCGGCGTGGCCGATCTTGCGGGTGCGCAGGATCCGCCGGAGGCGGGCGACGACGTCGTGCGAGGTCATGCCTGCCGGCTTGTCGACGATCACGAGGCCGGGCGCGGGGGCGTCCACGCCGTCGATTCTCGCAATTCACGCGCCCCGCGCCGGACCCACCGGATACCGTCACCGCCGTTCGCAGGTCAGGGGGGCCTCACATGGATCGAGCCACGGCGGGTGACGTGCTGCGCCGGGCGGCGAGCGCGCGGCCGCGGGACCTCGTCGTCGCCGCCGTCCTGGTGTCGGTGCACCAGCTGGCGGAGGCCGCGGTGCCGGTGGCGGTCGGCTGGGTGATCGATCTCGGGGTGGTCGGGCGCGACTCGGGCGCGCTGCTGCGCTGGCTCGGGGTGGTCACCGCGGTGTTCGCGGTGCTCACCACCAGCGCCTACTTCGGCTACTACCTGGCCGCCCGCACCGAGCGGCTGGCGGCCCACCGGGTGCGGATGGACGTGGTCTCCCGCGTGCTGCACCCCGCGGGCGGCGCCCCCGGCCGCCCGGGCGAGCTGGTGAGCACGGCCGGGGCCGACGCCGACCGGGCCGGCGAGGTGTGCACGGTCGTCGTCGGCGGGGTGGCGGCGCTGACCGCGCTGGCCGGCGGCGCCGTGGTGCTGCTGGACGCGTCGGTGGTGCTCGGGCTGGTGGTGCTGGGCGGGGTTCCGCTCGTGCTGCTGGCCTCCCGGCTGCTGGCGCGGCCGCTGGTCGGGCGGGCCGAGGCCGAGCAGGAGTCCCTGGCGGCGGCGACGGCGGTGGCCACCGACGTCGTCACCGGCCTGCGCGTGATCAAGGGGATCGGCGGGGAGGACGCGGCGGACGCGTCCTACCGCGCCGCGAGCCGGGCCGCGCTGCGCGCCCGCCTGGCCGCCGCGAAGTGGGCGGGCGGCTACCTCGGGGCCACCAACGCGATCACCGGGCTGTTCCTCGTGGTCGTGGCCTGGGTCGCCGGCAGGCTCGCCCTGGACGGCACGATCAGCGTCGGCGAGCTGGTGGCGGGGGTCGGGCTGGCGCAGTTCCTGATCGGACCGCTGGAGCGGCTCACCGAGCTGGGCGCGGTGCTCGCGGGCGCCCGGGGGGCGGCGCGGCGCACGGCCGCCGTGCTCGCCGCGCCGCCCGCCGTCACCGCGGGCACCGGCGTGCTCCCGGCCCGCCCCGCCGGCACGCTGCGGGTGCGGCTGCCCGACGGGCCCGCCCTCGAGGTGGCGGCGGGCGAGCACGTCGGCGTGGTCACCCTGCAGGCGGCCGACGCGGCGCGGCTGCTCGACGCGCTCGCCCGCGACGCCGACGCCCCGGTCGAGCTCGACGGCACCGACCTGCGCGGGGTCGCGCTCGACGAGGCCCGCCGCGCGGTGCTCGTCGCCCGGCACGAGGCCACCCTCTTCGAGGGCACCGTCGCCGACACCACCGGACGCGACCCGGCGCCGCTGGCGGCCGCCGCGGCCGACGAGGTGGTGGACACGCTGCCGGCCGGGCTCGACAGCGACGTGGGCGAGCGCGGGCGCACCCTGTCCGGCGGGCAGCGGCAGCGCCTCGGCCTGGCCAGGGCGCTCGCCGAGGACCCGGCCGTGCTGGTGCTGCACGACCCCACCACCGCCGTCGACGCCGCCACCGAGCACCGCATCGCCGACGGCGTGGCGACGCTGCGGGCGGGCCGCACCACCGTGGTGGTGGCCTCCAGCCCGGCGCTGCTCGCCCGCTGCGACCGCGTGCTGGTCGTCGACGGCGGGGCGGTCGTCGCGTCCGGCTCCCACGCCGAGCTGATCGCCGACCCGCGCTACCGGCAGGCGGTGCTCGCATGACCGTGCTGCCCGTGGCGGCCCTCGCCCGCACCCGCCGCGCCCTCGGCGAGCTGATGGCGCCGCACCGCGCGCTGCTCGCCGCCACCGCGGCCGCCCTGGTGCTGGCCTCGGTCGCGATGCTCGTGGTGCCGCCGCTGCTCGGCCGGATCGTCGACGCGGTGATCGACCGCGGCGCGGCGGGCCTCGTCGACGGGCTCGCGCTCGCCATCCTCGCCGCGCTCCTGGCGCGCGCGGTGTTCTCCGCGCTCGGCTCGGTGCTGGTGGCCCGGCTCGGTGAGCAGGTGCTCGCCGCGCTGCGCGAACGCGTGGTCCGCCGCGCGCTCGACGTGCCGCTCGCCGACGTCGAACGGGCGGGCACCGGCGACCTGCTGCAGCGCGTCGGCGGCGACATCTCGGTGATCTCCGAGGGCGTGCGCCGGGCGATCCCCACCGTCGTGATCTCCCTGCTCGACGTCGGCCTCACCCTGGTCGGGCTCACCGTGCTCGACTGGCGCCTCGCGCTCGCCGGGCTCACGCCGCTGCCGATCTGGGTGCTGGTCTCCCGTTGGTACGCGCGCGCGTCGGGGCGGCTCTACGCCGCGGAGCGGCTGGCCGAGGGCGAGCGCACCCAGTCCCTGTTGGCCGGGGTGGGCGGCGCCGCCACCGTGCGCGCCTTCCGGCGCCGCGGCGCCCAGCTCGCGCGCATCGACCGCCGCTCGCGGGTGGCCGTCGACGCCTCGCTCGCCGCGGCGCACGCCGAGCGCAAGTTCGGGCTGGCCATGAACGGGGCGGAGCTCGTCGGCGTGCTCGCCATCCTCGTCACCGGCTTCCTGCTGGTGCGCGCCGACGCCGTCACCGTCGGCGCCGCCACCGCCGCCGCGCTGTACTTCCTGCGGCTGTTCGACCCGATCGGGGTCATGCTGTACCTGCTCGACGAGGCGCAGTCGGCGGGCGCAGCGCTGGCCCGCCTGGTCGGGGTGGCCGACATGCCGGCACCACCCGCCCCGCTGCACCCGCGCACGCCGGCGTGCGGCTCCGCGGGATCCGGCACGCCTACGACGGCGGCCCCGAGGTGCTGCACGGCGTCGACCTGGAGATCGCCCCCGGGGAGCGGGTCGCGGTCGTCGGCACGAGCGGTGCGGGCAAGACCGCCCTCGGCGCCGTCCTCGCCGGGGTGCACCGGCCCACCGCGGGCACCGTCGAGATCGGCGGGGTCGGTCTCGACGAGATCGCCGACCTGCGCCGCCACGTCGCCCTCGTCACCCAGGAGGTGCACGTGTTCGCCGGGACCGTCGCCGACAACCTGCGCCTGGCCCGCCCCGGCGCCACCGACGACGAGCTCACCGCCGCCCTGCGCGCCGTCGAGGCGCCGCTCGCGCTCACCGACGTCGTCGGCGACGGCGACGGCGGCGAGCTGTCGGCCACCCGCGCCCAGCAGCTCGCGCTGGCCCGGCTGGTGCTCGCCGATCCCGCCGTCGCCGTGCTCGACGAGGCCACCGCCGAGGCCGGCAGCGCGGGCGCGCGCACCCTCGAACGCGCCGCCGCGGCCGCGCTCGCCGGGCGCACCGCCGTCGTGATCGCCCACCGCCTCACCCAGGCCGCCACCGCCGACCGGGTCGTGGTGCTCGACAAGGGGCGGATCGTCGAGGCCGGGCGCCACGACGAGCTGGTCGCCGCGGGCGGCCACTACGCCGACCTCTGGTCGGCCTGGGCCGCGCCGCGGAGCCGGTGACGGCGCGGGCGCACCGTCGCGGGCCTCAGCCGCCGGCGCCGTACCGGGCGAGGAAGGTGGTCACCGCCTCGTCCGCGACGCGGCGCAGGTCCTCGGGGGATGTGCGAGCCCGGGCCCGCGCAGGGTCGACCGGTTGAGCGGCCCTCCCACCACGAGCCACACGAACTGCTCGGCGGCGACGTCGGCATCGGGAACGGTGAGCAGGCCGCGCCGATCCAGCTCGCGCAGGCTCCCGGCGAGCGGGCCGAGGTTGCGGTCCCAGCTGCGCGCGGCGTACTGCTCCGCGACCTCGGGGAAGGAATCGGCCTCGGCGGCGACGAGCGCGCGCATCCGCAGCACCGGTGTGCTGAGGATCCCGGCCTGCAGCACCTCGGCCATCCGGGACAGGCCGGTGCGCGCGTCGAGGGCCCCGGCCAGCGCGCGGGCGTGCGGAGCCATGGAGTCGTGGCCCTGGTCCACCCCGTCGCGCACCACGGCCGCGTAGAGCGCGTCCTTCGACGGCCAGGCGGCGTAGAGCGACTGCTTGGAGATGCGGGCCCGGCGCGCGACGGCGTCCATCGTCGTCCCGCGAAGGCCCTTGGCCAGGAACTCCGCGCGTGGGCCGGGCGCCATGCTCGTCGTCGGGGTCGCGGTGGCCGGCGTCGCCGCCTTCGTCCTCAGCTCCGCCCACTACTCGCTGACGGCGCCCCTCAAGCGGCGCGCACTCGGCGACGCGACGCCCGACCGGGGCGCGGTCGTCCCGGTGGAAGTGGTCCTCGAGCTGGTGCGCACCGTCGTCGTCGCGGTCGCCTTCGGCTGGATCGCCGCGCAGGCCGGGCTCATCGGTTTGCCCGGCGGGATCGGCCTGGCCGTCGTGCTCTGGGCGGCGTTCCCGGTGGTGCTGCTCGTCGGATCGGTCACCCGGGAGGGCGTCGCGCCGGTGACCGCCGCGATCCACGCCGGCGACCTGCTGCTCAAGCTGCTGCTCGTCGCGCTCGCCGTCGGCCTGCTGCACCGAGGTACGCGGGGTTCGCGTGCGCTCGGCGCCCCCGTGAGCGGGTACGCGCTCCCCCGGGCGCGTACCCGCTCACGCCCCCTCGCCCGCCCGGGTCAGCCGCTCCCCAACAGTGCCCGGGCCACCAGTGCGGCGCGCCAGTCGAGCGCCGCGCGTTCCTTCTCCGCCTCCAACGGGCGGCCGCGCATCGTCCACAGGTGCTGGGCCTGCCGCCAGGTCTCGCTGCGCGACGCCAGCAGCGCGAGGCCGCTCGCGTCGTCGCGGGAGTGCGCGTCGGCCGCCTCGTTGGCGAGCCGAGCGATCTGCGCGGTCAGCGCCTGCACCACGGCCTGCTCGGCGGGCCCGGGGCCGCGTCCGAGCAGCGTGCACACGCTCACGACCGCAGGCGGGAGGTCGAAGGAGACCAGCGCGTGCGCGCCCGCGAGCGCAGTGCGGGCCGGGTCGCCCGAGCCGCCCTCCCAGCGGGTGAGGAGGACCTGCCACACCCGCGGCGTCCCGCTCCCCTTGGCGTGGGCGCGCACGGCGCGCAGGTAGCGACGCGCGAGCTCCGCCACGAGCTCCGTCCGGAACTCCGCGTCCAGCTGCCCGCCCGCATCGTCCGGCGGCGCGACGGCGACCAGCAGCCTGCCGACCGGGCCCGCACCGAACCCGTGCTCGCCCGCGTCGGCGCCCTCCTGCAACCCCGCCACGGCGTCGACGACGCACGGGCGGCCCCGATCCCCCGTCTCGACCGCCCCCGACTCGCTCGCCACCTACACCGTTCCTCCTCGTCGAGGCCTCTCCACGGGCGGCCTCCTGCCCTCCGGCGCGGCCGCCGGCGAGGAGGAGAGCCATCCCGGGCGCGTGCAGATACCCGGTCGCGCGATTTAGGGCGTCCGATCCACCCGGCGTAAGGCATTGACCTGACGACAGCGGCCCGCGATCGCACGAGCCTGTGGTGCACGTTGCCCGCCCCACGAGGAGCTCGCGATGACGACCCCGGCGCCCACCGCCAACGACCGGCTGCTGCGCGCGGCCGCCGACGGTGACGAGCGGGCCTGGGCCGAGATCGTCGAGCGCTACCGAGGACTGGTGTGCGCCGTGGTCCACTCCTACCGGCTGCAGGACGCCGACGCCCACGACGCCGAGCAGCGCACGTGGCTGCGCCTGGTGGAGCACAGCGACGCGGTGCGCGACCCGCAGTGCCTCGGCGGCTGGCTCGCCACCACGGCGTCGCGGGAATGCCTGCGGATGCTGCGCGAGAACCGCCCCGTGGTCACCGATGAGCTCGACGCCGTCCCCGACCCGGACCGCGGCGTCGAGGAGCGGGTCGTCGACGCCGACACCGTCGCCCGGCTGTGGCGGATCGTCGCGGCGCTCCCGCCCCGCGGCCGCACGATCATGATGGAGCTCTTCGCCGACGAGCCACGCCCGTACGCGGAGGTGGCCAGGGCCACCGGAATCCCGGTCGGGAGCCTCGGGCCGAGCCGCGCCCGGCTCATCCACCGCGTGCGCCGCTGCTTCGACTCGGGCGCCGTGGTGGGCGCCTGACACCCAGCGGGGGGTGGTTGCAGCACGGCCACCTCCGCGCCACCGCGTTGCGGGGAGGTGGCCGTGCTGCAACCGGGACTCAGGTCCGCTGCCGGCGGGCGCGCAGGAACACCGCGCTCGCCTGCACCCGGCTGTGGACACCGAGCTTGGCGTAGATGCGGCTGACGTGAACCCCGACGGTCTTCTCGCTGATGAACAGCCGCTGCGCGATCTCCCGGTTGGTGCGGCCCGCGGCGAGCTCGGTGAGCACCTCCAGCTCGCGGGCGGTGAGGGCGGCGAGCTCGTCGTCGACCGCGGCGGGCGGCTCCGGCTCCGGCGCGGGCGCCGGCTCGTCCAGGCCGATCCGCGCGCGCTCGGCGAGGTCGGCGATCTCGGCCAACATCGGGACGGCGCCGAGGTCGCGCGCGATCCGGGCGGCGTGGCGCAGCGACTCGGCGGCCGCCGCCGAGCTCGCCCGGGTTGCGAGCAGGGCCTCGGCCCGCCGCAGGTGGGCGTACGCGCTCGGGTAGGGCTGGCTGCTCGCCCGCCAGATCTCGGCGACGCGTTCCCAGGCCACCGGGTCCGAGCGCCCCGCGGCGCGCCCGTCCTCGGCCGCGCTCATCTCCACGAACCCGAGCACGAGGTCGCGCACCGCGGGCACGGACGCCTCCGCGATCCGGGCCAGCTCGGCGACGTGATGGCGCAGGCGGACGTCGGTGCCGTCGTCGGGGCGGCGCACCCCGAGGCGGGTGCACTCGGCGCGGGCGCGGGCGCCGTGCCAGATCAGCGGCGCCACCAGCCAGACGTCGTCGGAGCCCTGCTCCACGACGTCGAGCCCGGTGGCGACGTGGTCGAGCGCGAGGTCGGGGCGCTCCCGCCACATCGCCAAGCCCGCCCACAGCGTCAGCAGGGGCAGCCGGTAGCGCGGCCCGACGGTGGCGGCCGACTGCGCGTCGACGGCCTCGAGGTCGTCCTCGGCGGCGTCGAACCGCCCGCGGCCGGTGTGCAGGCGGGCCCGGGCGAGGCGCAGCTCGAGCGCCTCGGCACCGGCGGGGGCGAGCTCCCACGCCTCGGCGATCGTGTCGTCGGCCTCGTCCCAGCGCCCGATGCGGAACAGGCCGTTGGCCGCGACGGCGAGCATGCCCGCCCCGGCGCTGCGGGCGAGCCCCAGCTCGTGGGCGCGGGCCGCGCCCGCCCGCGCGATCGCGATGCCGCGGTCCAGCTCGTTCAGCGGGCCGGAGAGCAGCTCGGCGAGGCTGCGGTGGGCGCGCACGATCTCCAGCGGCTCCCCCGCCCGCTCGGCCACCTCGATCGACTCCCGCAGCGCCGCCTCGCCCGCCTCGGGGTCCTGCAGGTAGGCGAGCCCGAAGCCGAGCGTCGCGAGCGCCCGCGCCTCCTGCACGGCCAGGCCGAGCCGGCGGGCGAGCTCGAGGGCGCGGCCCGCGGTCTCGTGCGCGGCGGCGTAGTCGCCCGCCGTCCACAGCGCCGACGCGTGACCGCCGAGGACCTCGGCGCGCTCCCGTTCGGCGCCGTCGGCCGGCAGCGCCGCGGTGGCCCGGCCGAAGGCCCCCGCCGCCTCCGCGCCGCGGCCCGCCGCCACCAGGTACTGGCCGGTGCGGGCGTGCAGCAGGGCGGCCTCGAGGTCGGGTGCGCCCGGGTCGTCGGCCGGTTCGAGCAGGTCGAGCCGCTCGGCCAGCAGCGCGACGGCCTGGTCGGCGTCGCCTGCGAGGTGCGCGGCCTCCGCGGCCCGCTCCAGGCAGGCCTCGCGCGGGACGGGCGGCGCGTCCACCTCCCCCGCGAGCCGGGCGGCGCGCAGCCAGTGCCGGTGCGCCTCCGCGTAGCCGCGCACGCGGTCGGCCGCCTCGGCCGCGGCCACCGCCGCGGCGGCGGCCCGGTCCCGGTCGCCCGCGCCGTGCCAGTGGTGGGCCACCCGAGCGTCGACGCCGGGCAGCTCGCGGGCCCACGCCTGCTCGAGCGCGGTGGCGTAGCGGCGGTGCAGGTCCATCCGCTCCCCGGGCAGCAGCTCGCCCACCACGACGTCGGTCAGCAGGCCGTGGCGCAGCTGGTAGCCGTCGGCCGCGGCGTCCACGACCACCACCCCGGCGTCCACGCCCTCGCGCAGGGCGTCGAGCAGCCACGGCTCCCCGCCGAGCACGGCCTCCAGCAGCCGGTGCGGCAGCGGCCCGTCGGCGAGCGCGACCGCGCGCACCGCGCGCAGCGCGGGCGCCGACAGCCGCGCCAGCCGGGTGAGCACCAGCTCGCGCAGGGTGTCCGGCAAGGCGGCGGGGTCGCCGTCGAGCGCGGCGCGCAGCGTCTCCTCGGCGATGAAGGCGTTGCCCGCGGACCGCTTCCACACCAGCTCGACGAGGTCGGGGCGGCCGGGGGCGAGGGCGGCGACCAGCTCTGCCACGGCGTCGCGATCCAGCGGGGGCAGCTCGACGCTGCGCACCTGGCGGTGCCGCGCGAGCTCGCGGATCACGGTGCGGGCCGGGGTCGGGGCCGGCGCGCCGGGCTCGCTGCGGTGGGTCCCGACGAGCAGCAGCCGCTCGTCGGCGAGGTTCGCCACGAGGTAGGCCAGCAGGTCGAGGGTGGAGCGGTCGGCCCACTGCACGTCCTCGACGACGAGCACGACGACCGCCTCGGCCGCCAGCCGGGACACGACGCGGTGCAGCAGCTCGAGCGTCTGCACCCGGGCCAGCGGTTCGGCCGCGGCCCGCAGCACGAGCAGCTCGTCCAGCTGGTCGGACCACGGGGCGAGCGCGCGGCGGGCGTCCTCGCCCCGCGGGGAGCGCAGCAGCGCGCGCACCGCCGACACCACCGGCCAGAACGGCGGGCTCTCGGCGATGTCGGTGGCCGCGCCGAACAGGACCGTCGCGCCCGTGCCCTCGGCCCGGGCGACGAGCTCCTGCACGAGGCGGGTCTTGCCGATCCCCGCGTCGCCGTTCAGGAAGATCGTGGCCATCCGGCCGTGCCGCGCCGCCTCCAGGGCGGCCAGCAGTTCTGCGAGTTGTTCCCCCCGACCGACCAAGGGGCGCTGGGGCCGTCGCTCGGTCACGTCCTGCGACGCTACTGCCCCCGTCCCGCCCGCGACCAGGCCATCGCCCCCGGCAGGACCGGGGCAGCCGGGCACGGACATGATCGAAGAACGTATCAGGCGCACCAGCCGGTGCTCCTTGATCGGGACGGAAGGGAGTTGCCGATGGGAGAGATCGCCCGCGAGCCGGCGTCCACGGGGAGCACCCAGCGCCTGGCCGAGCTGGCCGGGGACGCACCGCCGACGTCGATCCCCGAGGTGGTCAAACGGTTGGCAGAGATCCGCGACTACGCCGCGAGCACCTCCCTGCTCGGCGAGAACGACGGGATCGCGGCGTTCACGAAGCTCTACCACGTCATCACGACCCGGGTCGGCGAGATGGTCGACAGCGGGCGGTTCCGGTCCTCGCCGTTCCTCGTGCGGCTCGACCTCGAGTTCGCCGAGCGCTACTTCCAGGCGCTGCGCAGCTACGCCGCCGACATCCACACCACCCCCGGGGTGTGGCGGGTGCTGTTCGACAACCGCAGCGACCCGAAGGTGCCCCCGGTCAACTTCGCGGTGCTCGGGGTCAACGCCCACATCAACTACGACCTCGCGCACGCGCTCATCGCGACGTGGCGCCACGTCGAGCCGGACGGCGACGGCCCGGACAGCGCGCAGTACCACGACTACCGCCTGATCAACGACGTCTTCGAGATGGAGATGGACGGTCTGCGCGAGGAGCTGGACTCGCTGCTGTCGGCCGGTCCGGACGGCGCGCCGTGGGACGTCGGCGCGAACTGGCTCGCCGACCTCGTCGTGACCTTCACCCGCGACCTCGCCTGGGACGAGGCGAAGCGGGTCTGGCAGGCCGGGGCCACCCCCGAGGTGTGCCGGGCGTCCGAGCGCAAGCTCGACCGGACCGCCACCTTCATCGCCGAGGGCGTGCTCCGGCTGCCGCTGCCCTTCTGAAAACGCCTCGCCCGGCGCGCGGCGCCGCGGCCACCATGGCCGCGTGGGACACATCGAGGCGATGGGCGTCGAGCACCGGCTGCCCGACGGGCGCACGCTGTTCTCCGACGTGTCGTTCCGGGTCTCGGACGGCGCGAAGGTCGCGCTCGTCGGGCCGAACGGGGCGGGCAAGACCACGCTGCTGCGGATGGTCGCGGGCGAGCTCACCCCGGCCGCCGGGAGCATCGCCCGCAGCGGCGGGCTCGGGGTGATGCGCCAGTTCATCGGCTCGATCACCGACGGCACCACCCTCGCCGACCTCGCCCTGTCGCTCGCCCCGGAGCCGATCCGCGCCGCCGGGGAGCGGCTGCGCGCCGCCGAGCGGGCCCTCGACGAGGGCGAGCGCTCCCAGCTGCGCTACGCCGAGGCGCTCGCCGCGTGGGGCGAGGCGGGCGGGTACGAGGCCGAGGTGGCGTTCGACACCGCGTCCGTCGCGGCGCTCGGGCTGCCCTGGGAGGAGGTGCGCGACCGGCCGGTCGGCACGCTGTCGGGCGGCGAGCAGAAGCGGTTCGCGCTGGAGCTGCTGCTGCGCGGCCCGGACGAGGTGCTGCTGCTGGACGAGCCGGACAACTTCCTCGACGTGCCCGGCAAGCGGTGGCTGGAGGAGCGTCTCGACGAGTCGCCCAAGAGCGTGCTGTACGTGAGCCACGACCGCGAGCTCCTGGCCCGCACCGCCCAGCGGGTGGTCACCGTCGAGGCGGGGTCGGCCTGGGTGCACCCGGGCGGCTTCGCGTCGTGGCACGCCGCCCGCGCGGCCCGCCACGACCGGCTCGACGAGGCCCGCCGCCGCTGGGACGAGGAGCGGGCCAAGCTGGAGCGCCTCGTCGTGCACTACAAGGTCAAGGCGGCCCACAACGACGGCATGGCCTCACGCCTGCAGGCCGCGCGCACCCGGCTCGCCAAGTTCCTCGAGGCCGGTCCGCCCCCGGAGAAGCCGCGCGAGCAGAACGTCCGGATGCGGCTACGCGGGGCCCGCACCGGGAAGCGGGCGGTGGTGTGCGAGCAGCTGGAGCTGGACGGGCTCACCTACCCGTTCGACCTGGAGGTCTGGTACGGCGACCGGGTGGCGGTGCTCGGCGGCAACGGCACCGGCAAGTCGCACTTCCTGCGGCTGCTCGCCGGTGGCGGCACCGACCCGGAGCCGGGCGCGGTGCCCGCGAGCGGGCTCGCGCTCGCGCCGGTGGCCCACCACGGCGTGGCCCGGCTCGGGGCGAGGGTGCGCCCCGGGCACTTCTCCCAGACCCACGACCGCCCCGAGCTCACCGGGCGCACGCCGGTGGAGGTCCTCGTCGACGGCGACGCCGACCGCCCCGGCATGCCCCGTGGGGAGGCGATGCGGGCGCTCGCCCGCTACGAGCTCGCCGGCCAGGCCGAGCAGCGCTTCGAAACGCTTTCCGGGGGACAGCAGGCGCGGCTGCTCGTGCTGCTGCTGGAGCTGTCCGGGGCCACCCTGCTCCTGCTCGACGAGCCCACCGACAACCTCGACCTCGCCTCGGCCGAGGCCCTCGAGGAGGCGCTCGCGGCGTTCGAGGGCACGGTGCTCGCGGTCACCCACGACCGCTGGTTCGCCCGCGGGTTCGACCGCTTCCTGCTGTTCGCCGGCGACGGCGAGGTCACCGAGACCCCGGAGCCGGTGTGGGAACCAGCGGCGCGCGCCGCGGCGCCCGCGAGGTGAGCGCGCCTCGGGCGGTCAGACCAGCGATGTGAAGAACGTGATGACCGACTCCGCGCCTTCGCGCAGCAGCGAGCCGATGTCCTGCACCGTGTCGGCCGCGCTGTCCGGGTCCACGAAGACCCAGAACACGAGGAGCGCGATGACCAGGAGTCCGACGATTCTCTTCACGTACACCCGATTCGTGGCCCAGAAGGATGACGATGTGCGGTGCATTGTCTACCGCAGGTGACGCGTTCGGGCATAGCGACACTCAGGAACGAACCGCTCCTGTCACCGCCCAGTGATCTCCGCGGGCGCGCAACCCCACCGCGACGAGGCGGATCACCATGAACAGCGCGAGCCCCGACCAGATGCCGGCGAGCCCCCAGCCGAAGGCGAGCGACGCCCAGATCAGCGGGAGGAAGCCGAGCACGGCGGCGATGATCGTCGACGTCCGCAGGAACGCCGCGTCCCCGGCGCCGAGCAGCACGCCGTCGAGGGCGAACACGACCCCGGCGATCGGCTGCATCGCCGTGAAGAACCACCACGGCACGGGCACGGCCGCGAGCACGGCGGCGTCGGGGGTGAACACCGGCGGCAGCACGCCGGACAGGCAGGCGAACAGCACGCCGAAGCCGATCCCGAGCCAGAGCCCGTAGCGGGTGACCTGCCCGGCGAGCGCCCTCGCCCGCTGCGCGCCGCGGTCGGGCGAGCCGAGCGCGGCGCCGACGAGGGCCTGGGCGGCGATCGCGACGGCGTCGAGCACGAGCGCCTGGAAGAACCACAGCTGCAACACGATCTGGTGCGCCGCGATGCTGGCCGCCCCAAAGCGGGTGGCGACCGCGGCCGCGGACAGGAAGCACGCCTGGAACGCGAGGCTGCGGGCGAGCAGGTCCCTGGCCAGCGCGAGCTGGGCGCGCAGCACGGCGGGCGCGGGCCGCAGCGGCACCGCGCCGGCGCGGGCGGCCCGCACGAGCGCCACGAGGAACAGGGTGGCTCCCAGCGACTGGCCGACGACGTTGGCGAGGGCCGAACCGACCAGGCCCAGCCCGCCCCACCCGCCGAGGCCGTGCACCAGCACCGGGCACAGCACCGCCGACAGCCCGTTGCCCGCGAGGACGTAGCGCAGCGGGCGCACGGTGTCCTGCACCCCGCGCATCCACCCGTTGCCCGCGAGCGTGACGAGCACCATCGGGGCGCCCCACAGCGCCACCCGCAGCCACGAGGTGGCGGCATCCGCGATCGCGCCGCCGTCGCCCAGCGCCTCGGCGACGGGGCGGGCGACCAGCTGGCCGACCCCCAGCACCAGGAGCCCGACGGCGAGCGCGAGCCACGTGGCCTGCACGCCCTCCCCGACGGCGTCGCCGTGGCGCCCTGCCCCGTGCAGGCGGGCCGCGCGCGAGGTGGTGCCGTAGGACAGGAAATTCAGCTGGCTCGTGACCTGGGCGAACACCACCGCGGCGACCGCCAGGCCGGCCAGGGCGACCGCCCCGAGCCGCCCGACCACGGCGGTGTCGACCAGCAGGTAGAGCGGCTCGGCGGCGAGCACCGGGAGCGCGGGCGCGGCGAGCCGCAGCACCTCCCGCGCGGGGACGCGGTCCGGCGCGGTGGTCATCCCTCGTCGCGCGGGCGGCGGCACACGTAGACGAACGCCGGCGGCAGGTTGCGCCAGACCGTGGAGCTCACCAGCACCTCGTCGAAGGTGTCGCGCAGCCTGCGCCGGAACCGGCGCGCGGCGCGCAGCGTCATCCCGTGCAGGTAGGCGAACGTGGTGAACGCGCCGCGGTCGCCGATCACCCGGCTGATCTCACCGAGCAGAGCCTCCTGGGTGGCGTCGTCGAACAGCGCCCACGGCAGCCCGCAGATCACGGCGTCGACCTCGGAGATGCCCCGCTCGGCGAGCAGCTTGCCCAGGTCGGCGGCGTTGCCCTGCACGACGTCGAGGTCGGGCCGGGTGCGGCGCAGGTACGCGACCATGTCCGGGTCCAGCTCGACGGCGAGGTGCCGTCCGCCCTCCGGCAGCCGCTCGGCGATCACCGCGCTCACCGCGCCGGTGCCCGGGCCCAGCTCCACCACGACCGGGGTCCCGGTGCGGGGCACGACCGACGCGAGCACCGCGCCGAGGCGCGGCGAGCTCGGCGCGATCGCGCCCATCGTCGCCGGACGGCGCAGCGCCGCGGCGAGGAAGGCGCGACGGGCGGACCGCGCGTCCGCGGGGGTGGTGTCGGGCGTCATGCAGGGTGCCTCCGAAATCGTTCGGTTCCGACGAACGGCGCGTCCGTCGGAACCTATCCGGCGAACGCGCCGTTCATCGGAACGGGGCGGGGCCGCGGTGGCCCCGGGCTATGCGGCGAGGGCGGTGCGGATCGCGGCGAGGACCTCCTCCTCGGTGCCCTCGCGGGTGAAGCCGGCCGCCATCGCGTGACCGCCCCCGCCGAGCGCGGTGGCGATGGCGGCGACGTCCACCCTGCCGGTCGAGCGCAGCGACACCCGCCAGCGGTTCTCCTCGACCTGCATGACCGACGCCACCACCTCGGCCTCCGCCGCGGTGCGCAGCACCTCCACCACGCTGTCGATCTCCTCGGGCCGGTACCGGCGCACGTCGGCCAGCGGGATCGTGGTGTAGAGCAGCCCCGACGGTTCGAGCACGGCCCGCTCGAGCGCGCCCCCGAGCCCCTCGAACCAGGCGAACGGGTGGCTGTCCATCAGCGCCCTGGTGAGCGGCTCCGGATCGGCGCCCGCCTCCACCAGCTCGGCGGCGAGCCGGTGCGCGGCCGGCCCGGCGGTGCGAAACCCCCGGGTGTCGGTGACGAGCCCGGCGTAGAGGCACCGCGCCACGTCGGGGTCGATGGGCGCGCCCATCGCGACGAGCACCCGGTGCGCCAGCACGACCGTGGCCTCCACCTGGGGGTCGAGCACCTGCACGTCGCCGAACCCCGGGTTGGTGGCGTGGTGGTCGAGCATGACCGTGCGGCCCGCGGTGTCGAGCAGCCGGGCGAGGGAGCCGAGCCGACCCGGCTCCGCCGCGTCGCAGCTCACGAGCACCTCCGGCGCCGGGTTCACCAGCGGCGCCGGGACCAGCAGGCCCTCCACGTCGAGCGGGGCGAGGGACTCCGGCGCGGCGTCCGGCCGCGCGAACGACACCTGCACGACCGCGCCGCGCCGGTGCAGCGCGATCCCGAGCGCGAGCGCGCTGCCGAGCGCGTCCGCGTCGGGATCGAGGTGGGCCAGGAGCGTGACCGTCCCGGCCCCCGCCAGGACCTCCGCGGCCTCGGTGACCGCCTGGTCGACGGTGACGGCCCGGCTCACTCCTCCTCGGCCCCGTCGCGCTCCCGCGGCGCCCGGTACGGGTTCGGGTCGCCCGCGGGGCGGGCGGTCGCCGCCAGCCGGGCGACCTCGGCGTCGGACTCGCGGGTCCGGGCGAGCAGCTCCTCCATGCGGCGGGCCTCCTCCGGCACCTGGTCGGGGACGAAGGTGAGCGACGGGGTGTGCCGGATCCCGGTCCCCGCGCCCACCAGCGAGCGCAGCACGCCGGTGGCGCTCGCGAGCGCGGCCGCCGCGCCCGCGTGGTCGGGCTCGGCGTCCACCCGCTCCCCCATCACCGTGTAGTACACGGTGGCCTCGCGCAGGTCCCCCGTGACCCGGGTGTCGGTGATGGTCACCATCTTGAGCCGAGGGTCCTTGACCTCGTGCTCCAGCGCGTCCGCAACGATCTGCGTGATCCGCTTGGACAGCCGCCGCGCACGGGCGTGGTCCACCACAACTACAGCCCTCCCAGGATCGTGCTAGTCCTCGGGACCCAGCATGCGATGCCGGGCCGAGAGCAGTTCGAGCTCCGGCCGGGCGGCGACGAGCCGCTCGCACCGGTCCAGGACCTCGGTGACGTGCCCGGAGTCGGCGGCGACGCAGCACACGCCGAGCAGGGCGCGCCGGTAAAGGTCGAGGTGCCCCGCCTCGGCGACGGCCACCTCGAACTTGCGGCGCAGTTCGGCCAGCACCGGCCGGACCACGGACCTCTTCTGCTTGAGCGAACGGACGTCCCCGAGCAGGACGTCCAGCTCCAGTGCCCCGACGAACATGGTTCTCCGACGAGAGCGGGGACCGGCCGCAGCGGCCGGTCCCCGCGTTCGCGCTAGCTCCTCGGCTTCTCGCGCATCTCGAACGTCTCGACGACGTCCCCGTGCTTGATGTCGCTGAACCCGCCCAGGGTGAGACCGCACTCGAAGCCCTCGCGGACCTCGACCACGTCGTCCTTCACGCGGCGGAGCGAGGCGATCGTCAGGTTGTCGGCCACCACCACGCTGTCGCGCAGCAGCCGCGCCTTGGCGTTGCGCCGGATGACGCCGCTCATCACGAGGCAACCGGCGATCGTGCCGAACCGGGACGACCGGAAGATCTCGCGGACCTCGGCCCGACCGAGCTCGACCTCCTCGTACTCCGGCTTGAGCATGCCCTTGAGGGCCTGCTCGATCTCCTCGATGGCCTGGTAGATCACCGTGTAGTAGCGGATCTCCACGCCCTCGCGGTTGGCGAGCTCGGTGGCCTTGCCCTCGGCCCGGACGTTGAAGCCCAGGACGATGGCGTCGGACGCCGTGGCGAGGTTGACGTCGCCCTCGGTGATGCCACCGACGCCGCGGTGGATCACCCGGAGCTCGACCTCGTCGCCCACCTCGATCTTCATGAGCGCGTCCTCGAGCGCCTCGACGGTACCCGAGTTGTCGCCCTTGATGATCAGGTTGAGGGTGCTCGTCTCCTTGAGCGCGGCGTCCAGGTCCTCGAGGCTGACGCGCTTGCGCCGGCTCGCCAGCTCGGCGTTGCGCTCGCGGGCGCGCCGCCGGTCGGCGATCTGGCGGGCCACCCGGTCCTCGTCGACGACGAGGAACGTGTCGCCCGCGCCCGGCACGGACGTGAAGCCGATGACCTGCACCGGCCGCGACGGCAGCGCCTCGGTGACGTCGTTGCCGTACTCGTCGAGCATGCGCCGGACGCGCCCGGAGGCGTCGCCCGCGACGATCGAGTCGCCGATCCGCAGCGTGCCGCGCTGCACCAGCACCGTGGCCACCGGGCCGCGGCCGCGGTCGAGGTGGGCCTCGATCGCGACGCCCTGGGCGGCCATCTTCGGGTTGGCCCGCAGGTCCAGCGCCGCGTCCGCGGTGAGCAGGATCGCCTCGAGCAGCTGGTCGATGTTCGTGCCCTGCTTCGCGGAGATGTCGACGAACATCGTGTCGCCGCCGTACTCCTCCGCGACCAGCCCGTACTCGGTGAGCTGCTGGCGGATCTTCGCCGGGTTCGCGCCCTCGACGTCGATCTTGTTCACCGCGACCACGATCGGCACGTCGGCGGCCTGGGCGTGGTTGATCGCCTCCACCGTCTGCGGCATCACACCGTCGTCGGCGGCGACCACGATCACCGCGATGTCGGTGGACTTCGCACCGCGGGCACGCATGGCGGTGAACGCCTCGTGACCCGGGGTGTCGATGAAGGTGATCAGCCGCTCTTCGCCGTCGAGCTCGGTCTTGACCTGGTAGGCGCCGATGTGCTGGGTGATGCCGCCGGCCTCGCCCTCGCGGACGTTGGTCTTGCGGATCGTGTCCAGCAGTCGCGTCTTACCGTGGTCGACGTGACCCATGATGGTCACGACCGGCGGCCGGACCTCCAGGTCCTCCTCGGTGCCCTCGTTCTCGCCGTAGGAGATGTCGAAGGAGTCGAGGAGCTCGCGGTCCTCCTCCTCCGGGCTCACGACCTGGACGTTGTAGTTCATCTCGGTGCCGAGCAGCTCGAGCACCTCGTCGGACACCGACTGGGTGGCCGTCACCATCTCGCCGAGGTGGAACAGCACCTGCACCAGCGACGCCGGGTTGGCGTTGATCTTCTCGGCGAAGTCGGTGAGCGACGCGCCGCGCGGCAGCCGGATCGTCTCGCCGTTGCCCTTGGGCAGGCGGATACCGCCCACCGAGGGCGCCTGCATCGAGTCGAACTCCTGGCGCTTCTGCCGCTTCGACTTGCGGCCCTTGCGCGCCGGGCCGCCGGGACGGCCGAACGCACCCGCGGCACCGCCGCGACCGCGACCGCCACCACCGGGGCGACCACCGCCGGGACCACCGCGGAAACCGCCCGCCGGGGCGCCGCCACCGGGACGGAAGCCACCGCCCGGACGACCGCCGCCACCGGGACGACCGCCGCCACCGGGGCCGCGGCCACCGGGGCCACCACGGCCACCGGCACCGGCACCGGCACCGGGCCGACCGGCCGCGGGCCGCGGCGGCATCATGCCCGGGTTCGGGCGCGGAGGCATGTTGCCGGGCGACGGACGCGGGCCACCCCGCCCGGGCTCACCGGGACGCGGCGGCTGCGGACGCGGGCCACCGGGGCGCGGACCGCCCTGGCCCTGGCCGCCCTGGCTCGGGGCCTGCCCACCGGGGGGCGGGCCGGGACGCGGCGGCTGCGGGCGCGGCGGGGCGCCGGAGCCGACGCCGAACGGGTTGTTGCCGACCCGCGGCGTGCGCGGGCCGGGCCGCGGCGCGGCCGGACGCGGCGGGACCACGCCCGAGGACTCGGCCGCGGGACGCTGCTGCTGACCGGGCGTGGGGCCAGGGCGCGGGCCGGGCCGGGGACCGGGGCGCTGCTGGCCCGGGGCGGGCGGCGCCGCAGGCGAGCCGGACGCGGCCGCCGGGCGCTGCTGGGTCTGCGGCTGCTGGGCCGCCGGGCGCTGGGGCTCGCTGCGCGGGGCCTCCGGACGCGGCGCAGCGGGCGGCGGCCCGGGGCGCGGCCCCGGACGCGGGCCCGCGGGGCGCTCGGCGCCCGGCGCGGGTGCCGCCGGGGATTCGGCCGCCGGACGCTCCGGACGGCGGGGCGGGCCCGGGACCGGGCCACCGGATCGCGGCGAGGCGCTGCCGGGGGTGGTGGCGGCTCCGCCGCCGGGACGCGGACGTCCCCCACCACCGCCTGCACCGCCACCGCGACGACGGCCGTCGGCGGCTTCGCCGCCACCCGCGAGGGACTCGCGGAGCTTGCGCGCCACCGGCGCTTCGACCGTCGACGACGGCGACTTCACGTACTCACCGAGATCCTGCAACTTGCTCAGGACCTGCTTGCTGCTGACTCCGAGCTCCTTCGCGAGCTCGTGCACGCGGGCCTTGCCTGCCACTGCACTCCTTGTTTACCGGAGGCCGGGCGGCGGCACCGCTCGACCTCGAACCTAGTGTCGAAGCACGTTCATGGTGCGATCTTCACGGCTGGCTCATGACGGGTCGACCTTGCTTCCTGGTGTGTCGGACCCGGGTGTCTCCCGGGCCCCGCTGGTACGCACGGAGCCGATGTGGGCCCGCACCGGGGCGGGGTCCAGCGGCCCCTGGACGCGAAGCGCCCTCGGGAACGCCGAGCGCCGCTCGGCACGGTCCAGGCACTCCTTGGCGGGGTGCAGCCACGCACCACGCCCGGGGAGCCTGCGCCGCGGGTCCGGGGTCAGTACCCCGTCCACCGCGACGACCCTCAACAGACCGTCGACCACATCCCGGCGCCGGCAACCGACGCACGTCCTGACGGGTCGTGCGGAGAGCCGGACCCGGTTGGTGGGCCGGTGTGGAGTGTAGCGCAGCACCTGCGTCCGCTCCCCCTCCCCGCTTGCTCGACCGATCAGCCGACCGACTCCGTCTGAGGCGTGTCGAGGGCCCCGCGCGGGTCGGCGTCGCTGCGGATGTCGATGCGCCAGCCGGTCAGCCGGGCCGCCAACCGGGCGTTCTGCCCTTCCTTGCCGATCGCGAGCGACAGCTGGAAGTCCGGCACGACCACCCGGGCGGTCTTCGTGCGGGCGTCGAGGATCGTGACCGAAACCACCTTCGACGGCGAGAGCGCGTTGCCGACGAACGTGGCCGGGTCCTCGGACCAGTCGATGATGTCGATCTTCTCCCCGCCCAGCTCGCTCATCACCCCGCGCACCCGGGCGCCGACCGGGCCGATGCACGCGCCCTTCGGGTTGACCCCGGGCACCGTGGAGCGCACGGCGATCTTGGAGCGGTGTCCCGCCTCCCGGGCGACCGCGACGATCTCCACCGAGCCGTCGACGATCTCGGGCACCTCGAGCGCGAACAGCTTGCGCACGAGGTTGGGATGCGTACGGCTCAACGTGATCTGCGTCCCGCGCATTCCCCGGCTGACGCCGACCACGTAGCAGCGGATGCGCTCGCCGTGCTCGTAGCGCTCGCCGGGCACCTGCTCGGCCTGCGGCAGGATGCCCTCGGTGCCACCCTGCAGCTGGACGATCACCACGCCGCGGGCGTTGGCACGGGCGTCGCGCTGGATCACGCCCGCGACGACCTCGCCCTCCTTGGCGGCGAACTCGCCGTAGGTGCGCTCGTGCTCGGCGTCGCGCAGCCGCTGCACGATCACCTGGCGGGCGGTCGTGGCGGCGATCCGCCCGAAGCCCTCGGGGGTGTCGTCCCACTCGGTGTCGACGGTGCCGTCGGGACCGATCTCCTGGGCGAGCACCCGCACGGCGCCGGTCTTGCGGTCGATGTCGATCCGCGCGTGCGGCTGGTGGCCGTCGGTGTGCTTGTACGCGGTGAGCAGGGCGGTCTCGATCGCCTCGATGACCGTGTCGAACGGGATGTCCTTCTCGCGCTCGATCGTCCGCAGCGCCGCGATGTCGACGTTCACGCCGTACCCTCCTCCTGCAGCAGCGCCACCTCGCGCTCCGGCGCGGGCCGGAACTCCACCTGCACGCCCGCGTGAGCCACGTCGGCGTAGCGCACCTCGCGCCGCCGGCCGTCGACGAGCACGGTGACGGACTCCTCCCCTGCCCTGCCGACGCGACCGGTGAACCGCGTGCCGTCGTGCAGGCGGACCGCCACCTGGCGCAGGTACGCCCTCTTCCAGTGTCGCTGCCGCGTGAGGGGGCGGTCGACCCCGGGCGAGGTGACCTCCAGGGTGTAGGAGCCCTCGATGAGGTGCTCGTGGCGGTCCAGCTCCGCGGAGATCGCCCGCGAGACGGCCGCGATGTCGTCCAGGCCGACGCCCTCGTCCGAATCGACCACCACCTTGACGGTGTGGCGGCGGCCCGCGGCGCGGACGTCGAGGTGCTCGAGCTCGAACCCGGCGTCCTCGACGATCGGCGCCAGCACGCCGTGCAGCGCACCGGGCTTCGGCCCGGCATCCTGCGCGGGGCGGGGGGAGGGCATCGCGTCTACTCCTACGAACGGTGTGGGTCTGACAGGGTATCGCGCCGCCCCGCGGGGGCCTGCGGGCCGTTACCCCCCGTGCACCCCCCGGCACCCGCCCGGGGGCGGGGCCGGGTGGCAGGATGTGCGGCCGGCGTGCGCGGAGGGGACGGTCCCGCGCCCGGGGGGCTTGAGGAGACGTGGTGGCTCGAGCGGCGTGGAGCAGGCGACGCGTGCTCGCCGGCCTGCTGTTCCTGCCGCCCGCGCTCGCCGGCTGCGGCCTCGGCGGCGGGTCCGGCTCGGACGAGCCCGACCCGCTGATCGCGCTCGCCGACGCCGCGCGCGCCGACGCCGCCCTCGCGGCCGCCGCGGTGGCCGCCGACCGGCGCCTCGCCGACGCGCTGCAGCCGCTCGTCGACGCGCGCACCGAGCACGCCGCCGCGCTCGAGGCCGAGATCGCCCGGCTCGACCCGGACCGGCCCAGCCCCGCCCCCGCGCCGCCGCCGCCCGGCCGCCCCGGCCGCGCCGAGGTGCAGCAGGCGGTGCTCGCGTCCGGGCGGGCCGCCGGGGAGGTCGCGCTCACCCTGCCGCCCGAGCGGGTGGGGCTCGTGGCGTCGGTGGCCGCGTGCTGCAACGCCTACGCGGAGGTGCTGGCGTGACGTCGTCGAACCCGCGGATCGACGAGACCTCCGTCGCCGCCCTCCAGAACGCGCTCGCGGCCGAGCACGCGGCGATCTGGAGCTACGCGCTCGCGGTGGCCTTCCTGTCCGGCGCCGACGCGACGCGCGCCCGGGAGGACGAGGAGGCCCACCGCGAACTGCGCGCCCAGATCGAGGAGACCCTGGCCCAGCTCGGGGAGCCCGCGGCATCCGCCCAGCCCGCCTACGCCACGCCCCGCCCGGTCACCGACGCGGCGTCGGCGGCCGAGCTCGCCGTCGTCGCCGAGAGCGACACGATCGCCGCGTGGCGATCGGTGCTCGAGCGCTCCCGCGACCGGGCCCTGCGCCAGGCCGCCCTGGACACGATGAGCGCGGCGACGCTGCGCTGCGCCCGCTGGCGGGCCGCCATCGGCCGGACGCCGACGATCCCGGTGTTCCCGGGCCTGCAGTAGCGCCTCGATCAGGCCCGCAGCGCCGCCAGGGCGCGCTCGACGTCGGCCTCGGTGTTGTAGAGGTGGAACGACACGCGGGCCGCCCCGGCCCGGGTCGCGCTCACCACGCCCGCCTCGGCCAGCCGCCGCGCCGCGTCCGGGCGTGGCACGGACACGATCGCCGAGCCGCCGGGCGCCATCCCCAGCCCGGCCCGGAAGGCGTCGGCCAGCCCCACGCAGTGCGCGTGCACGGCGGCGCGGTCGAGGCCGGCGAGCCACGGCAGGGCCGCGGCCGCGCCGACGTGGCAGTACCACGCGGGCGAGGTGTCGAGCGCGCGCGCGTCCGGGGCGAGGGTCATCGGCAGGCCGTAGACGTCCGTCCAGCGGTCGGCGCTCGCGTACCACCCCGCCGCGGCCGGCACGGCGGAAAGCTCCGGCCGGATCGCCATCCACGCGACCCCGCGCGGGCTGAGCAGCCACTTGTAGCCCGCGGCGACGACGGCGTCGGCCCAGGAGACGTCGGCGTCGAGCCAGCCGAGCGACTGGGTGGCGTCCAGCAGCACCCGGGTGCCGCCCGCCCGGGCCGCGCGCAGATCGTCGAGGTCGACGACGCGTCCGTCAGCGGACTGGACGACGCTCACCGCCACCAGGTCGAACTCGCCCGCCCGGCGGCCCACCTCGGCGAGCTCGACCTCGGTGACCTCGACACCGCGCTCCGCCTGCGCGGCGAACGGCCACGTCACGCTCGTGAACTCGCCCGCGGCGACCAGCACCCGGGCTCCAGGGGGCAGGGCGGTCGCGACCAGCCCGACGAGCGCCGAGACCGCGGGCCCGATCGCCACCCGCGCCACGTCCACCCCGACCAGGTCGGCGAAGCCCTGCCGGGCCCGCGCGACCGGCTCGTCGTACTCCCCCGCCCGGCCCGCGCCGGTGCGCCACGCGGTGATCGCCTCGGCCACCGCGGCGCCCGCCGCGGCGGGCGGGATGCCGATGCTCGCCGTGTTCAGGTAACCGTCAGGGACGTCGAACTCCGCACCGAATGCCTCACGCACGAGAGGGGACACTACGGCGGTGGACACCCAGCTGATCGAGATCCGCACCGGCGGCCGGGAGGCCGTCGTCGACCTCACCGGCGAGATCGCCGCGTTCCTGCGCTCCGTGGGCGCCCGCGACGGGCTGCTCAACGTGTGGGTCCCGCACGCCACGGCCGGGCTCGCCGTGATCGAGACCGGCGCCGGGAGCGACACCGACCTGCTGGCCGCGCTGCGCGACCTGCTGCCCGCCGACGACCGGTGGACCCACCGGCACGGCAGCCCGGGCCACGGCCGCGACCACGTGCTCCCCGCGTTCATCGCGCCGTCGATGTCGGTCCCCGTGCTGGGCGGGCGCACCGCGCTGGGCACGTGGCAGTCGGTGTGCCTGGTCGACACCAACCGCGACAACCCCGTCCGCAACGTCCGGCTCTCGTTCCTCCCCGGCTGACCCGCACCCGGAGCGCAACCCACCCGCACCGAGAGCGCGACTCGCCGACACTCGGGGCGCGACTCGCCGGGGCTTCGGCGAGTCGCGCTCTGCGTGTCCGCGAGTCGCGCTCTCGGTGTCGGTGAGTCGCGGGCTCAGCGCAGGGCAGCGAGCCGGTCGGCCACCTCGGCGGCCGTGCGGAGCCGGTCCGGGCCGTCGGCGGTGCAGTCGCGCACCAGCGAGGCCTCGTCCGGGTCGAGGGCGGGGTGCAGCTGCGGACCGGACTGCAGCTCGCGGATCGCGCCCAGCGCGTGCCCCGGCAGTTCCCCGTAGAGGCCGGCGCCCGACAGCACGCGGTGGATCGTGGCGCCGAGCGCCCACACCTCGGTGCGCCGAGACGGGGGCGCGCCGTCGAGCAGGTCGGGGTCGCGGAACTCCAGCACCCCGCCGCGGCCCGCTCCCGGCACGACCACGCCCGGGGTCAGCACGCCCGACAGGCCCGGCTCCGCCAGCCGGCCGCCGACGGCGCCGTCGTCCTCCTCGACGAGCAGGACGTTACCGGGGTGGATCGCGCCGTGGACGATCCCGGCGTCGTGCAGCTCGTGGGCGCCGCGGGCGGCGTGCTCCAACGCGACGAGGGCGACCTCGCGGGCAAGCGCGCCGGCCGGAGCCGCGAGCGAACCGAGCGGGTGGAACTCCATGGCGTAGGCGAAGTTCTCACCGAGCACGGCGTCGAACACCCGCACGACGTACCGGGACCCGACGGCCTCGGCCGCCCGCAGCAGCCGCACCGCGCGGTCGAACGCGGGCTCGCCCACCCGCTCGGTGAACACCTTGACCACCACGCCCTCGCCGTGGTGTCCCGGCGGCCGGGCGAGGTAGCAGCGGGCGTGCGGCCCTTCACCCAGCAGGCCGAGGACCTCGTACTCGGTGATCGGTCCGGGGGCCAGCGTGGCGGTCGGGTCCAACCGGGCGCCCACCTACCGCGAGCCGGACGGCGCCTCGAACTGGAAGCTGCGGCCCCCGATCCGCACCCGCGTGCCGGGCACCAGCCGGTGCGTCTCCCCCGCGGGCAGCTGGGTCCAGCCCTGCTCCCCGGGCGGGGAGACGAACGTGCCGTTGCGCGAGCCGACGTCGACCAGCAGCGCCTCCCACCCGTTCAGCACGATCTGCGCGTGGACGCGCGACACCGCGCCGGACGCGTCCTCCAGGGCGAGCGAGCGCAGCGCGCCGGAGGCGACCCGCGGGTCGGCCTCCGGCATCCGGCCCATGAGGTACTCCGCGTCGACGGCGTAGGTGGCACCGTCGTCGAACACGAGCAGGCCGACCGGCGGGCGCTGCTCCTCGGAGCCGTTGTCGACGACGAGCCCGCTGGTGGCCTCCTCCGAGTCCTGCCCGTCGGGCGCGGCGCCCATGATCCGCTCCGAACGCAGGGCGGTGGTGTGCGGCGTCTCACCGTCCGAGCTCGGCGCGTCGGCCAGCGGGTGGGCCTGCGGGGCCTCCTGGGCGGGGACGCCGAGGCGCGGCGTGCCGTCGCCGGAGCCGTCGAGCGACCCGCCGTCGGCGGGCGGCCCCACGGGCTCGGGCGCGATCGGCGGGATCGAGCCGATCCGGGTCTCCTCCACCGGGCCGTGGCCGAGGCCCGGCTGGTCGGCCCCGGGGTCGCCGGGGGCGAAGTCGTCGGATCCGCGCTCGTCGGAGAGCTCGCTGTGCTCCGGCTCCTCCGGCCGCTCGCCGTCGCCCTCGGCCGCGGCCTCGTCGTCGGCGAGGCGGTGCCGGCGCCGCCGCCGTTCGGACGGTCCGATGGCGGCGAGGCCGGACTCGGCGCCGCCGTCCGGGGCGCCGAACCAGCCCTCGATCCGCTCCGGCCGCCCGCCGTCGCGGTCGCGGTCGTCGCTCCACGGGCTCCGCTCGCTCTCCTGGGCGTCGGACCCGGCGAGCAGGTCGTAGCTCGCGCCGTTGGCGGCCCCGGTGCGGACGTCGCCGTCGGGCTCGTCGCCGTTCTGCTCCGGCTCGGGCTCGCGCAGGTCGTCGGCGCGGTCGGCGTCCGGTTCCTCGTCGTGGGCCTGCGGGCCGGCTTCGGCGTCGGAGGTGCGGCCGAGGTCGCTCACCGCCCCGCGGCGCGGCACCCACCCCCGGTGCGCGACGCCGTTGGAGCCCGACGGCACCGGCCGCAGGTGGGCTCGGCCGGAAGGCCGCTCGGCCCCGCCCCCGGGGTCGCCGGGACGGTAGGCCTCGAGGGAGCCGAGCCCGCGCGAACGCAGCCCGTTGCCCGCGCCGTCGCCCGGGTAGTGCGCGTCGCCGGACGCGGTGGGCGCGGGGTCGGTGCCCCACTGGCGCTCCGCGGCGGAGACATCGAGCCACCGGGACTCGGTCTGGCGACGGGCCGCCTCCTCGTCGACGTCGACCGAGCCGTGGTCGCCGTTCGGCACGAGGACGGCGCCCGCGCCGGGCACCACGCCCGCGCGCAGGTCGTGCACCCCGTCGACGAGGCCGGGCGGGATGGGGCCGCCCTCGAGGGCGAGCACCACGGGCGCGTCGGGCCGCGGGAGCAGCCGGTCGGTCCACGCCACCGCCTGGGCGCCGGACAGCGCGATCTGGCGGTCCGGCACCACCACCCCCACGGCCCCGTACAGGAACACCGCCCACTGCTCGCCGCGCTGCGCGCCCGAGCGGGGGTCGGCCCCGGTGACGGCGACGGTGCCGAAGCGCAGGCCCTCACCGGGCGCGTCGGGTCCGCCGAGCCAGGCGGCGAGCCTGCGGGCCAGCGCCCGTCCCGGCTCCGGCCCGGCCGCGGTGGCGCACACGTCGAGGAGCTGGCGCAGCACGTTGCGGTCGGCGCACTCGGCGACGCAGACCACCCCGGGCCAGCGCCCCACGACACCGGCACCGGGCACGACGGCGGCGCGCAGCGCGTCGAAGTCCACTGGGTCTACCTCCCACGCGGCGGCCGCAGGCGGACCGGCGGCGCGGCCGGCCCGCCACCGGCCAGGTGACGGTCAGGGTCGTGCATTACTGCGTACGGATGACGGGAACGGTACGGGGCGGGCGAGTCGCCTTCGCATCCGCACCACCGTCGTCGCAGGTGGTGACGACGCGAACCGGCTCCGTGACCAGGATGGCGCCGTCGTTGCACGAGGCTCAGTCGACCACGAACGGGTGACACCCGACCAGACCGGTCGCCGCTCACCGGATGCAGGTCAGCGCGCGCCGACGAGCTGGACCAGGTGGGTGACGGCGGACTCGACCGCGATCTCCTGCCGTTCACCGCTCCGGCGGTCCTTCACCTCGATCACACCGTTCGCCAGGCCCCGGCCGACCACGACGATCGTCGGCACCCCGATCAGCTCGGCGTCGGTGAACTTGACGCCGGGCGTGGCCTTGCGGTCGTCGAGCAGGACGCGCACGCCGGCCGCGTCGAGGTCGGCGGCGAGCCGCTCCGCGCCCGCGACGATCTCGTCGGTCTTGCCCGCGATCACGACGTGGACGTCGGCGGGGGCGACCGCGCGGGGCCAGATCAGGCCCGCCTCGTCGTGGCTCTGTTCGGCGATCGCCGCGACCAGCCGGGACACACCGATGCCGTAGGAGCCCATCGTGATCCGCACCGGCTTGCCGTCGGCGCCGAGCGCGTCGAGCTGCGCCGCGTCGGAGTACTTGCGACCGAGCTGGAACACGTGCCCGATCTCGATGCCGCGCGCGGACTCGAGCGGCCCCGAGCCGTCGGGCGCGGGGTCGCCCTCGCGCACCTCGGCGGCCTCGATCGTGCCGTCGGGGGTGAAGTCGCGGCCGCAGACGAGGTCGACGACGTGGTGGTCGGGCTTGTCGGCGCCGGTGACCCACGCCGTGCCGGGCACGACGCGCGGGTCGACGAGGTAGCGCACGCCGTTCGCGGCGAGCGCCGCCGGCCCGATGTAGCCCTTGACCAGGAACGGGTGGGCGGCGAAGTCGGCGTCGTCGAGCAGCGCGACCTCGGCGGGGTCGAGCGCCGCCTCGAGCCGCTTCATGTCGACCTCGCGGTCGCCGGGCACGCCGACCCCGAGCAGCTCCCACTCGTCCGAGCCCGGCTGCCGCGTCTTGACCAGGACGTTCTTGAGCGTGTCGGCCGCGGTGAAGGTGCGGCCGAGGCCCGACTTCTCGTTGAGGAAGTCGACCAGCGACTCGATCGTGGGGGTGTCGGGCGTGTGGTGCGCCTGCGCCGGGGGCAGCCCCTCGATCGGCCGCGCGGGCGGCGCCGGGGTGGTGACCGCCTCGACGTTGGCCGCGTACCCGCCGGGGCTGCGCACGTAGGTGTCCTCACCGGTGGGCGCGACGGCGAGGAACTCCTCCGACGCCGACCCGCCCATCGCGCCCGACGTCGCCTTGACGATCACGTACTCCAGGCCGAGTCGATCGAAGATCCGCACGTAGGCGTCGCGGTGCAGCCGGTAGGACTCCGAGAGCCCCTCGTCGGTGAGGTCGAACGAGTAGGAGTCCTTCATGAGGAACTCGCGGCCGCGCAGGATGCCGGCGCGGGGTCGCGCCTCGTCCCGGTACTTGGTCTGGATCTGGTACAGGATGACCGGGTAGTCCTTGTAGGACGAGTACTCGCCCTTCACCAGGAGCGTGAACAGCTCCTCGTGGGTGGGGCCCAGGAGGTAGTCGCCGCCCCTGCGGTCCTTGAGCCGGAAGATGTTGGGGCCGTACTCGGTCCAGCGCCCGGTCGCCTCGTAGGGCTCCTTCGGCAGCAACGCGGGGAACTGGATCTCCTGGGCGCCGATGGCGTCCATCTCCTCGCGCACGATCCGCTCGATGTTGCGCAGGACCCGCAGCCCCAGCGGGAGCCAGGTGTAGATCCCCGGCGCGACGCGCCGGACGTAACCGGCGCGGACGAGCAGCTTGTGGCTCGGTACCTCCGCGTCGGCCGGGTCCTCGCGCAGGGTCCGCAGGAACAGCGACGACATCCGGGTCAGCACCCGGGACAGGGTAGCGACGCCCGCGGAAGGCAGTTGCGCCGGTCACCGCTGTCGCGGGCCCGCCGGGCGGTCCCCGAGCAGGTGCGCGTTGGGCTCGCTCGCCGCCTGTGCGAGCTCCGGCAGCTCGACCACCTCCACGCCCGCGGCGCGCAGCCGCTGCGCGCCCCGGCCGTCGACGAACACCGCGGGCTCGCGCCAGGCGAACACCACGCGCTGCACACCCGCGGCGAGGATCAGGTCGCTGCAGGTCAGCCGGCGGGACAGGCGTGCGCTGCACGGTTCGAGCGAGCTGTAGACGGTGGTGCCGGCGGGGGCCCGCCAGCCGGGGCCGAGGTCGGCGAGCGCGGACTCCTCGGCGTGGTCGAGCGGGTCGCGGCGGCGCGACCACCCCTGCGCGAGCACCGTGCCCTCGGCGTCGACGACCAGCGCGCCCACCGAGAACGCGGTGTCCGACGGCGGGCAGCGCCGCGCCAGCTCGACGGCGCGCGCGAGCAGCTCCCGGTCGTCACGCACCGCGGCCGCCGAGCAGGTAGCGCAGGAGCACGAGGTCACCGATCGGACGCGCCTCGGCGAGCCGCATCCGGTGCGCGGAGTCGTGCGGGAACCGCCCGGGCCCGACGAACCGCGGCGCGTCGGCCTCACCCACGAAGAACGGCGCGACGACCAGCTGCAGCTCGTCGGCCACGCCCGCGGTGAGGAACAGCGTGTGCACCGCGGTGCCGCCCTCCACCATGAGGCGCCGGACGCCGCGGCGGCACAGGTCGTCGAGCAGCCGGTGCACCTCGACCGGGTGGCCCGCGTCGACGACCTCGGCGACGGCGCCCACGGCCGTGCGCGCCGTCTCCAGGCCGGGGCTCGCGACGTAGACGATCTTGGCCGTGTCGCCGGTGGTGAAGAAGCGCGCCCCGGGGTCGAGATCACCCGAGCCGGTCAGCGTGACCTTGGTCGGGTGCGGCGGGCGGCCCGCGGCCACCCGGGCCGCCCGCCGCCGCTCGGACCGCACCAGCAGCCGCGGGTCGTCCCGGCGCAGCGTGGTGGCGCCGACGAGGATCGCGTCGACGCCGGCGCGCTCCTCGTCGACCCGGTCGAGGTCGGCGGCGTCGGACAGCAGCAGCGGCTCGGGCCCGCTGTCATCGATGTGGCCGTCCACCGACATCGCGGCCGACAGCAGCACGTAGGGGCGGTCGGGCACGGGTAGATCCTCCCGCACGCCGGGGCGCTCGCGTCGGGCCGCCTGGCCGGCCTGTTCACACGGGACTTCCCGTCGGCATGGTCACCGTCGACCGCGCGAGCCCGGTGACGCTCTCGGAGTTCGGGGCGGCGGCGCCGGAGACCGAGGCGCTGCAGAGCCACGACGGCGCGTTCATCACGCCGGCGCCGCCCCCGTAGGGGGTCCGCTGCTCCGGCTGCCGGCGCGTGCCGGAGCCCCGGGCGGGCAAGAACCGCCTGCACCTCGACCTCGGCGCCCCCGACGGTCAGCGGCAGGCCGAGGCGGAGCGCCTCGTGGCGCTCGGGGCCACCGTGCTCGGCGAGCGCGGCGACCCCGCCGTCTTCTCCTCCGCCACGCTCATCGGCCCCGAGGGCGACGAGTTCGGCGGCGGCGAGCAGGAGGGATCACCCCTCGAGCAGCTCCTTGACGAGCGCGCCCACGGCGGCGGCCTCGATGAGGAACCCGTCGTGCCCGTACGGGGAGTCGATCACGCGCAGCGGCTCGGCACCGGGGATGCCGTCGGCCAGCTCGGCCTGCTGCTCGAGCGGGTAGAGCCGGTCGGAGCTCACCCCGGCCACCAGCGTCCGGGCCGTCACCCGGGACAGGGCCGCCTGGACGCCGCCGCGGCCGCGGCCCACGTCGTGGGCGTTCATCAGCTCGGTGAGCCGGACGTAGGACATGGCGTCGAAGCGGCGCACCAGCTTGCGGGCGTGGTGGTCGAGGTAGGACTCCACCGCGTAGCGGCCGCCGCGCCACGGGTCCTCGCCGTCCTGCGGGTCCCGGCCGAACCGTTCGTCGAGCTCCACGGCGCTGCGGTAGCTCAGGTGCGCGATCCGCCGGGCCACCCCGAGGCCGCGGTGCGGGCCCTGCCCCGGCGGGGCGTCGTGGTAGTCGCCGCCGTTCCAGCCGGGGTCGTCGCGGATCGCCGCGAGCTGCGGCGCCGCCCACCCGATCTGGTCGGCCGTGGACGCGGCGGGGCAGGCCAGGAGGCACAGCCGGGCCACCCGGTCGGGCTCGGTGGCCGCCCACTCCAGCGCGCGCATGCCGCCCATGGAGCCGCCGATCACCAGCGCCCAGGTCCGCACGCCCAGCTCGTCGGCGAGCACCCGCTCGGCCGCCACCGAGTCCCGCGCGGTGACGAACGGGAACCGGCTCCCCCACGGCCTGCCGTCGGGGGCGGTCGATGCGGGGCCGGTGCTGCCCTGGCAGCCGCCCACGATGTTCGGGGCCACCACGAACCAGCGGTCGGGGTCGAGCGCCCTGCCCGGCCCGATCAGCGCGTCCCACCAACCGGGGGTGGGGTGGCCGGGCCCGGCCGGACCGCTGACGTGGCTGTCGCCGGTGAGGGCGTGCAGCACGAGCACCGCGTTGGAGGCGTCCGCGTTCAGCGTGCCCCACGTCTCGTAGGCGATCCGGACGCCGGGCAGCTCGCCGCCCGCTTCGAGGGGCAGCGGTTCCGGCAGCGTGATCCACTGCCTGCGCCCGGGGTCGTCGCCCTCCCGCCATGCACCGGTGGCGGGCGGGAGCTCTGTGTCTATCGCGGTCACGGGCCCGCCCGACCCACCACTTCGAGCCCGATCACGCCGACGACCGTAATCAACGGGTCGCGGGCGGCACAACATAGGGTGCGCCACGTGCTGGTCCTGCTTCCCCCGTCGGAGACGAAGCGCGACGGCGGCGACGGACCGCCGCTGCGGCTCGACGCGCTCTCCCACCCGGCCCTGGACGGCGTCCGCAAGGCGCTCGTCGACGAGCTCGTCGAGCTCGCCGCCGACCCGCCCGCGTGCCGCGCCGCGCTCGGCCTCTCCCCGGCGCAGGACGCCGAGATCGCCCGCAACGCCGCGCTGTGGACCTCCCCCACCCTGCCCGCCCTGCACCGCTACACCGGCGTGCTCTACGACGCCCTCGACGCGGGTTCGCTGCGCGGGGCCGCCGCCGCGCGCGCCCGCGCCCGGCTCGCGATCGGCTCGGCGCTGTTCGGGCTGCTGCGCGCCGACGACCCGGTGCCCGCCTACCGGCTCTCCGCCGGCTCGTCGCTCCCCTCGGGCGGCACCCTGGCCGCCCGGTGGAAGCCGGTGCTCGAACCCGAGCTCGCCACCATCGCCGCCGCGGAGCTGGTCGTCGACCTGCGCTCGGGCTCCTACGCCGCGCTGGGGCGCGTGCCGGGGGCGGTCACGGTGACCGTCCTCGCCGAGCGGCCGGACGGGCGCCGCAGCGTCGTGAGCCACTTCAACAAGGCGCACAAGGGCAGGCTCGCCCGCGCACTCGCGAGCACCCGCGCCGAGCCGACCGACGCCGCGGGCGTCGCCGCGGTCGCGCGGCGGGCCGGGATGCGCGTGGAGCGCACGGGCGCCGCGCTGCAGGTCGTCGTGCCCGCGTAGATCGACGCCGCAAATCGGTTGCCGCGGGCCCGCCCATCGGGGAAGGTGCCCACATCCGCATCGGGTCGCCGGGCTCCGGCGTGATCGTCGAGGAGGTGCCGACATGTCGACGCCTGTCGTGGACGTGGCGCGTCCTCGTCCGATCCCCGCCGCCCCGCGCTGATCCCGCTCCCGGCGCGCGGGGCGCACACTCCACTGGAGCCCCGCGTTGAACGACTACGAGTCGTACTCCGAGATCTACGAACGCACGTCCTCGCGCCGCAAGCCGCGCCGCCGCCGCTTCGATGACGAGGAACCCACCCGCACCACCCGCCGCCGGCCCGACCTGTCGGCGCTCGACGAGCGCCTCGGCGCCGACGTCGACGGCCCACCCGAGGGCGACCGCTGGTCCACGTGGGACGGCGCCGAACACGGGCCGCACCCGCGCCCGGCATGGGTGGTCACCGAGCACGCCGCGGTCGACACCGAGCTCGGCGTGCTCAAGACCGGCAAGGAGGCCGACGTCCACCTGATCGAGCGCGCCGTGCCGGGCACCGGCAGGCGCGCCCTGATGGCCGCGAAGCGCTACCGCAGCTCCGAACGCCGCATGTTCCACCGCGACGCCGGTTACCTCGAGGGCAGGCGCGTGCGCCGGTCCCGCGAGATGCGGGCGATGGCCAACCGCACCGCCTTCGGCCGGGACATCCTGGCCGGGCAGTGGGCGAACGCCGAGTTCGCCGCGCTGTCGCGGCTGTGGGCGGGCGGCGTCGCGGTGCCCTACCCGGTGCAGTGCAGCGGCACCGAGGTGCTGCTGGAATTCGTCGGCGACGCCGACGGCACGGCCGCGCCGCGGCTGGCCCAGCTGCGCCCGGACCCCGACGAGCTGTGTGATCTGTGGCACCAGCTCGGCGAGGCCCTGCTCGGGCTGGCCCGCCACGGCCTCACCCACGGCGACCTGTCCGCCTACAACCTCCTGGTGCACGACGGGCGGCTGGTGCTGATCGACCTGCCGCAGGTCGTGGACGTGGTGAGCAACCCGCAGGGCCCCCGGTTCCTGGAGCGGGACGTGCGGCGGATCGGCGAGTGGTTCACCGCCCGCGGCCTGACCCCGGAGGCCGGCTCGCCCGATGCCCTGCTCGGAAAGCTGCGCACCGAGCTGGGAATGCCCGGGGACCCCGCGGTGTCACAGGAATAGCTCGCTCGGAAAGGTGCACGGCCGGGGGCTCGGCTACGATGATCGCGAGCGCCCGGCCACACCGGCCCTTTCGCGGGCGCTGTCCCGCACCACCCGAACAACGGCGCACGATGCGCCAGGGCTCGTCCCGAGGTTTCCAGCCGCCCCTCCGGCGCTGCTTCTCCGCGCGACGTGCCACGTCCCGGAGGTTCCTCCTTGTCTTCACCCTTCTCCCGCCGTGCCCACGACCCGGCCGACCCGCGGTCGCGTCGCAGCGGCGGCGGCCGCTCCCGCTCCCCGCGCGGCCGTTCGCGCACCCCGCGCACCCGTCCCCCGCTCGCTCCCGTCGCCCCGGTCGAGCAGCTGTGGACGGCCCCCGAGGCGGGCATGCCGTCGTTCGCCGAGCTCGGCCTGCCCGGGCCGGTCGTCGGTGCGCTCGCCGCGCACGGCTTCACCGAGCCGTTCCCGATCCAGGCGGCCACGCTGCCCGACACCCTCGCCGGCCGCGACCTGCTCGGGCGCGGGCAGACCGGCTCGGGCAAGACCCTCGCCTTCGGCCTCGCGCTGCTGTCCCGGCTCGCCGGCGGGCGGGCCCGCCCCGGACGGCCGCGCGGGCTCGTCCTCGTCCCCACCCGCGAGCTGGCCCAGCAGGTCGACGACGCGCTCGCCCCGTTCGCGCGGGCGCTGGGCCTGTCCACGGCGGTGATCGTGGGCGGGCTGTCGTTCCACCGGCAGGCCGCTGCCGTGCAGCGCGGGGTCGACCTCGTCGTCGCCACGCCCGGCCGGCTCACCGACCACCTCGACCAGCGCACGTGCGACCTCGCGCAGGTCGAGGTCACGGTGCTCGACGAGGCCGACCGCATGTCGGACATGGGCTTCCTGCCCCAGGTCAAGGCGATCCTCGACCGCACCCCCGCGGGCGGGCAGCGGCTGCTGTTCTCCGCCACGCTCGACAACGAGGTGGGCGCGCTGGTCGACCGGTACCTCACCGACCCGGTGACCCGCGCCGTGGCCCCGGCGACGGCGCAGGTGGCGACGATGGACCACCACGTCCTGCTCGTCGAGCCGGCCGCGAAAGCGGCGGTCGTCGCCCACATCGCGGCGCGCGACGGGCGCACCATCCTGTTCGCCCGCACCAAGCACGGCGTCGACCGGCTCGTCAAGGCGCTGCGGCGCCAGGGCGTCGTGGCGGCCGCGCTGCACGGCGGCAAGGCGCAGAACGCCCGCAACCGGGCGATCGCCGAGTTCAAGGAGGGCCGCACGCCGGTGCTCGTGGCCACCGACGTGGCCGCGCGCGGCATCCACGTCGACGACGTGAGCCTGGTCGTGCACGTCGACCCGCCCGCCGACCCCAAGGACTACCTGCACCGGGCGGGGCGCACCGCGCGGGCGGGCGACTCCGGCACGGTCGTCACGCTCGTGACCGCCGACGAGCGGCGCGACGTCGAGCGGATGATGCGGCTCGCCGGCGTGCGGGCGGCGCAGACGCCGGTGACCGCGGGCGGCGGCGAGCTGGCCCGGATCACGGGCGCCCGCCCGCCGTCCGGGGTGCCGGTCGCGCCGCCCGCGGCGCCCGCGCAGCAGCAGTCGCGGCGGCCCCGCCCGGGCGGGCGGCCGTCCCGCGGCGGGCGGCGCAGGCGGCCGACCGCCGCCTGACCGTTACCGGTTCGTGTCCTGTTCGGAGCATTCTCAGCCCGGCCACAGGGTCGCCCTGCCACGGTCGACACGAACCACCCGAACCGGACGCCGAGGTACCCGTGCACGCTTCCCGTCATCGAGGCCGGCTCGCCGCGGCGCTCGCGGTCCTGACCGCGGCGCTGGTGGCGTGCTCGGCCGAAGAGCCCGCCCCGACGCCGACGCTCCCGTCACCGAACGAGACGCTGCCGCCGATCGAGCTCGAGGGTGACTGGACGTGGACCCCGCAGCCGGGGCCGCTGGAGCTGGGGGTGACCCACACCCAGAAGAGCCTGGACGAAAGCGGCAGCGACCCCGAGGCCCGCCGGCGCGGGA